>MDTD01136026.1_pt1 | contig 36365 bp, 35 predicted proteins | sample 811221 | NCBI WGS metagenome assembly MDTD01 (sample SAMN05326646, study PRJNA326480) | marine metagenome | isolation source: seawater | place: Pacific Ocean: South West | collected 2011
GGCCATCCCATGGGGCCCTTCAGTCTCATGGATCTTACAGGCATTGACCTGGCCTATACCATGGGCATGGAGGCATTCAAGGAAACCGGAGACCCGGCTGAACTGCCCCGGCCCAGTGTGGTGGCCCATTATGTCCAGGGGGAATACGGCCAGAAAACCGGCAAGGGCTGGTACGATTACACCAAACAATAAGATAACGGCGTATCCGGCCTGGCCGTATAAGGACAGGCCGGCGCGGCGCCGGCTGGAGAACGGACATGGATTTAAACAAGATGACATTTGAGAAGAAGGACGGCATCGGCTGGGCACGGTTCAACCGGCCTGAAAAACTCAACGCGCTCAACACCGAGGTGTTTGCTGATATCGGCACCATTGTCGCGGCCTGTGAAGACGACGATGAGGTCCGGGTACTGGTGCTGACCGGGTCAGACAAGGTCTTTGCCGCAGGGGCCGACATTGACGGGATGGCCCAAAGCACCATCAAGGATGCATTTGCCATGACGGACAGGGGGATCCCTGTCACCGAACGGTTGGCGGATTTCCCAAAACCCACCATTGCCGCCATCTCCGGCTATGCCCTTGGGGGCGGGCTGGAGGCGGCCCTGTGCTGTGATTTCAGGATCGCGGATCACACCGCCATGGTCGGGTTGCCGGAAATCAACCTGGGGATCATTCCCGGGGGGGGCGGCACCCAGCGGCTGCCGCGGCTGATCAACCCCAGCAAAGCCCTGGAACTGATCATGACCGGTGACATTATTGAAGCCAAAACAGCCCTTAATCTTGGCATTCTTAACCAGGTGGTCGCCCAGGGTAAGCTGGAAGCTGCGGTGACGGAATTGGCCAAAAAACTGATGGCCAAACCCGCCATGGGAATCCGGGCAGCCAAGACCGCCGTGCGCAAAGGGCTGAACGTCTCACTTAAAGATGGTATCGCTTTAGAGCAGGACCTTTTCTGCATGCTTTTCGGCACCCAGGACCAGAAGGAGGGGATGACCGCCTTTCTGGAAAAAAGAAAACCTGTGTTTAAACATACCTGATTGCAGAAAGGGGCATTCCCGGCGATGAGCCGGGGGTAAGACGTTTAAGACTGCCTTTTGAAAACTGCCCCGGGTCGAAGGCTGCATGGTGCGGCCCAATCGAATCCCGGCGTAACGCCCGGTGCGCAGTTTTCAAACAGGCACTTTATGAAAAGGAAGGTTTTTTTGGATAAAAAACGGGTTTCCATTATTGATTACCAACGTCCATATGCATCCGTGGCCGAGGCGGTCAGACGCTGCGGGGCCGAATCCATGCTGTCCTGTGCCTCCTCCGTGTTCATCAAGCCCAATGTGGTGTTTTGGACCCGGCACACCCCATTTCCCAAATACGGGGTCATCACCACCTCGCGGGTGGTGGAAGACATGGTGGTACTGCTCAAGGATATGGGCGTAAAGCGGATTTACATCGGAGAAGGCGGTGTTACCCGCAGACCCGGGGACACCCGGACCTTTGCCCATGCCTTTGAGGCGCTGGGGTATCTTAGGCTTGCCAAAAGATACGGGGTAAAGGTGATCCAGGTCCTGGAGGAACCTTTTGCCCGGTGCCGGCTGGGAAAGGGGATCAGCCTGAATTTTAACCGGCAGGCCCTGGAAAGTGACCTGGTCATCAGCCTGCCGGCGCTTAAAACCCACAGCCAGACCGTTGTCAGCCTGGGCATAAAGAACCTGAAGGGACTCATTGATATGACGTCCAGGAAAACCTGCCACAACCCTGACCCTGAAAAAGACCTGCACGTTCATGTGGCGCAGCTTGCAAAGCCCTTTAACCAGGTGTTCACCCTCATCGACGGGATTTATTCCCTGGAACGGGGGCCGGGATTTGACGGAAAGATGCACAGGCGAAATCTTCTGATCGGGTCAACGGATCCCCTGGCTGCGGACAAGGCCGGGGCCGTGGCCCTGGGGATTGAACCGTCCGCCGTGCCCTATATTGTCCATGCCGCCGAAGACCAGGGCAGGCCCCTTGGCTTAGGTGACATTGATATTTCAGGCAGGCCCCTTGACGGGCGGGACTGGGTTCACGGCCACGAGTTTGATTTTGCCGAAGACGGTGAAAAGGCCCTGCCCCTGCCCATGGCGGCCAAAGGCATGAAAGGACTGTTCTACCGCAAGTACGACGATACCATGTGCACCTATTGTTCGGCAATCAACGGGGTGGTGCTGTCAGCGGTTTTCAAGGCCTGGGACGGCAGGGGATTTGACCAGGTGGAGGTGCTTACCGGAAAAAAGATGGTGCCGGCCAGGGGGATGAATACCACCATCCTGCTGGGCAAGTGTATGTCCCGTGTCCATAAGGACAATCCTGACATCCGGCGGATGATCCGGGTGAAAGGCTGTCCCCCGGATCTAAAGGACATTGCCGCAGCCTTTGAGCGGGCAGGTGTCCCGGTGGATACAAAGATGTTTGAGGCGGTTGACATGCTGCCGGGCACCTTTCTGAAACGGGTGAAGGACCGGCCCGGGTTTGATGAATCATTTTATGAGGTGAGAGTATGACCCAAGATGCAAATACGCAGGTGGCAGTCATCGGTGCGGGATTCATGGGGACCGGCATCGCCCAGGTCTGCATCCGGGCGGGCATGCCCTGTGTGCTGATCGATACGGATGACACCTGCCTTGACCGGGCCAGGAAGGATACTGAAGCATGGCTGGGAAAAGGCCACAACTCAGGGAAGCAAAAGCCTTGTCTGCCCCAGATGCTTTCGTTGCTTGAGACCCGCAATTCCCTGGACATACCGGCGGATGCCTCCTGGGTAATCGAATCGGTATTTGAAGATGAAACGTTGAAAAAGACCCTGCTTGCCGCGGTGGAAAAACAGGTGGGCCCGGACACGGCAATTGCCACCAACACCTCTTCCATTCCGGTGGGGGCCCTGGCAGCGGCGCTGGAGAGGCCGGACCGGTTCGTGGGGCTCCACTTTTTCGGCCCGGTGCCCCGCATGGGCCTTGTGGAGGTGGTCAAGGGCGGGGACACCAGCGAAAAGACCTTTGCCGCTGCCATGGCGTTTTCAAAGGCCCTGGGCAAAACCCCGGTGGGGGTAAGAAAAGATATCCCGGGGTTTGTCATGAACCGTATCTTTGCTGCGGCATTCAAGGAATGCCAGGACCTGGCCGCCGAGGGGGTTGCCAGTGTGGAAGATATTGATGCGGGCATGCGTTTAGGATACGGCTGGCGGATCGGGCCTTTCCAGATTGCGGACAACGCAGGCCTGGATACTGTGGCCCGGATTAACCGGTCCATGAAGGCCATGGACCAGTCCTGTCTTTACAGCAGGGCTGATCTGGTGGAAAAGCTGGTGGAAAAGGGATGTCTGGGCCGCAAGTCCGGACGGGGATTTTATACGTATTAATATGTAGCCCGGGGTCACGGGGCTGAAATAAGGATGAAAACCAATGGCAACCGTTGACATTGACACCTTTGACGCGCTCAAAGATTTGAAAGGCCGGCCCCTGCCCAAAGGCAGATGGATTAAGGTCACCCAGGATATGGTGGATGCCTTCGCCAGGGCCACTCTGGATCATCAGTGGATCCATACGGACACTGACCGTGCCAGGCGGGAGTCTCCTTTTGGGGGCCCTGTTGCCCACGGTTTTCTGTCCCTCTCCCTTGTTTCATACATGATCGGGGATCTGGTGAATCTCAAGAGTATGAAAATGGGGGTCAACTACGGGGTGAACCGGGTCCGGCTGCCCAGCCCGGTGCCGGTGGGCAGCCGGCTGCGGCTCAACTGCCGGGTGGGGAAGGTTGAGGCGGCGGAGGCAGGGGGGCTGAAGGTGTTCTGGCAGTGCGAGGTGGAAATTGAACATCAAAGCAAGCCGGCCTGCGTCTGTGAACTCATTTCTCTGATATTTGAATAGGCATTGCCTGAGGTGGCTATTTATCCGCATATCCTGGTGGCCGAGGGCGGCGGCATGAGAAACGTTTTTGCCGCCGGGGTTCTGGACCGCTTCCTTGCGCAGGGCTTTGACCCTTTTGACCTGTGCATGGGGGTATCATCCGGTGCCGGCAACCTGGCCGCCTTCATGGCCGGAATGCCCGGGCGGAACCTGTTGATCTACACCTCTTATTTTCTGGATCCTGAATTTATCAGTGTCAGAAAATTTCTCAGGGGCGGCCATCTTATGGATCTGGACTGGATGTGGGAGAAAACCATTGCCGATGTCCGCCTGGATCTGAAAACCATTTACAGCCGGGGGCGGCCTTTTCTGGTCTGCCTGACCGATGTGGACACCGGACAGGCGGTGTACAAACCGACCCGGGCCGGAAATCTGGAAGCGGTGTTGAAAGCGTCCAGCGCCCTGCCCGTGATCTACCGCGGATTTCCCCGCATAGACGGCAGACCGTATACCGACGGCGGGATCTCTGATCCCTTGCCCGTGAAAACAGCCCTGGCGCTGGGAGGGAAGAAAATTATGGTGATCCGGTCGCGGCCGGCCGCATACATGAAAAAAGAGGCGATGACCCAGGCTTTGCTCAGACTGGCGTTTGCCAAGTACCCGGCCCTGGCCGGGGCGGCGGCATCCCGGGTGGACCGATACAATGCCGCTGTGAAAACCATTCAATACCCGCCAAAAGGGGTGGATATCATCCAGGTCAGTCCGCCTGACGGGCTTGATCTGGGGCGGCTGAGCCGGAACCGTGGCCGTATCCTCAGTACCTATCTTCTGGGAAAAGCGGCCGGAGACAAGGCCATCCTGGACTGGCAACAGGGGGAAGACAAATGAAATGTAAGCTGGAAAAGGCGGTGGATGCCTATGATGCCGGCCCGGACAGGGTGCTTGGCCTCAAACCTTTGATGTGCCGATTTCAGGACGTGGTGGCCGAGCACTCAAAAATGTCGGGATGCGGCCTTGAGTGGCTCCTTGACCAGGGACGGGCCTGGGTGATGCACCGGATATGCATCCGGATTCACCAGATGCCGGTGCTTGGAGAGACCCTGACCTTTGTAACCTGGCACAGGGGAGAAAAGGGGTACAAGGCGTTCAGGGACTTTGAAGTCTGGAGCGGGGCGCAAAAGCGGATTTCCGCATCAAGCCTCTGGCTTTTTATGGATCTTCACAATGCCAGGATACTCAAAGTGCCCAGGGAAAGCCGCCAATGGTATACGGTGGAAACGGACACCGCCATGGAACCCGGTACGGATGCCGGTATGGACAGTTTCAGGCCGGTGCCGAGGACCCCGCTGCCGGAGGTGGACGTGATGACCATCCGGCGGTCGGATATCGATCCCATCGGCCATGTCAACAATGCTGTTTACCTGGATTTTCTGGAAACGGCGGTGGGCCGCCTTTCCTCGGAACCCCGGAAAATAAACCGGCTGATGATTCAGTATCACAAGGAAATTTCAGGAGATATTCCAAAGATCCGGGTCGGCATCGCAGAGGAAAACGGCCGGTTTGATTTTACCCTGGCATCTGAAACGGGAATTCACGCGTTTGGAGAGTTTACCACGGGGCAATTCACTGAAAACCATGGATCGCACCCCGGATGAGAAAGGATGGAAAAATGGAAAAAGCAAGTGCCAAAGACCTGTTGACCCGGGCAACCGGGGTGGTGTGCCGGCAGGGGATGGTCCCCTTCCCTCTAAGTGATGCCGCCGTTGGGATTATCCGCATTGTGGCCGGCAGTGAACAAGATGAGCTGGCATTGATCTGTGCGTTTGAGGCCGGGGCATCCCTGACCCTTGACCAGTTGTCCGCGGCCAGCGGATTTGATCCGGACAAGGCTGAACGGCTGGCCGATGCCCTGGCTAAAAAGGGCCTGGTGTTCAACCAGCCCAGCTCTGCCGGGGTCAAAGTGTTCCGGCTCATGCCGTTTATGATTGTCGGATTGATGGAATATCTGTTCATGGGGGAGCTGACTGGATCGGATGAGGAAAAGGAACTGGCCCGGCTGTTTGAGCAGATGGTGGGCCAGTTACGGGCGCAGACCCAGGAAAATTATGAGCAAATGGTTCCCCTGTTCGAGAAGATGAAGGCCACGGACCGCACCGTCCCCCTGCAAAATACGTCAAGCGGGAAACCGGTCACTCTGATTCCGGTGGATAAAGGTATTACAGTCCCGGATGAGGTCATTCTGCCCAGCCAGTCCGTGGATGAGATCATAGACAAATTTGACGATATCGCTGTGGGGTATTGTTTCTGCCGTCAACGTCGCAAAGCCCTGGGCGGGTCATGCAGCACGGATGCCCCCGGGCTCAACTGTTTTACATTCGGCAAGTCCGCAAGGTACACCAGTGCCCAGGGGTTTGCCAGAAAAGTGTCCAAGACGGAAGCAAGGCAGATCATGGCCCAGGCGGAGGACGCAGGGCTGGTGCACAAGGCGTTTCATCCCGGGTCCAGGGAGGAGCGGCTCGAAACAAGTATCTGCAACTGCTGCAAGGACTGCTGCGATACCATGAACCTGTGGCGCAGCGGGACAACCCCCCTGGTCAATTCCACCTATCATTTGGCCGTGGTGGATACCGGGGGGTGCACCGGATGCGGTACCTGCGAAGAGCTTTGCCCCACGGAGGCGATCCGCGTGACAAACAATGGCACGGCAGAGGTGGATGACATGTCTTGTTTCGGGTGCGGCGTCTGTGCCCGGTTCTGTCCTGAAACGGCGATTTCTCTCAAGCAGGGACTGCGGCGGGTGTTCATCCTGCCGCCGCGGTTACGTTAGGCAACAGCGCCAAAAGGAGGGGGCATGAAGAAATTTGTACTGCTGGGATCGAGAAATCCCCATCCGTCTAAGCACAGGCTTGGCGTCATCGCGGCATCGGACAGCTATGAACAGCTTCAAGAGACCTGGAAGACCATAAACGCCTTCTATCGGCATCTGGGAAAGACATTTGATGAGGCCTTCACTGAGGAGGCAAGGCAGATGATGAACCGGCACCCGGAACTGGAAAAGCTGTTCGATATCTACTTTGAGTCGGTGATCTGGACCGTTGAGGTTGTCGGCATATTTGAAGCCAGGGATATAGATGAAACGTACAAGGCCTTTTTAACATAAGATCTGTCCGCCGGGAGGGGGACAAGACCTGCCGGGAAGGGATAACCATAAATTATTTAGGAGGTTCAGACCATGGAAGAAAGAATCTGGCACAAACACTATGACTTTAATGTCCAAACAGAATACCGCCATCCGAGATTTCCCACCTATGAGCTGCTGAATATGGCGGCCAACGTACTTCCTGACAAAGCCGCAGTAGATTACTACGGTGCACAGATGACCTTCCATGAGTTGAAAACAAAGGTGCTGGCCCTGGCCACCATGTTTGAAAAAATGGGGATTCAAAAGGGGGACCGCATCGGCCTGCACCTGCCCAATATCCCTGAATACGTGATCTGCTTTTATGCGGCCGGTTACGTGGGTGCCGTGGTGGTCAACTTCAATCCGCTTTATACGGTATCTGAATTAACCCAGCTTGTGACGCTGACCGGGTTGGACACCATCGTCACCTTTGATGCCGGGGTGGGCGCCATAAATGAAGTGGCAAAGGCGGTTGATATCCCCCATAAGATCGCCGTGTCCATATTTGATTCCATGGGCGGGGACAAAAGCACCCCTGACTCCCTGGGGCTGGACAGCGGCTGGGAGCATTTCCACTCCCTGCTGGCCGCCTGCGAGCATCCCCGGCGCCCCAGGGTGAAGGTAGACTGCCAGGACCCTGCGGTCATCCAGTTTACGGGGGGGACCACGGGCATTCCCAAGGGGGCGGTACTCACCCATTATAACATTGTATCAACGGCTTTTTCTGCCGTGCACTGGGGGGCGGGCAACACCGGATATACCCCGGTGGAAAAACGGACCTGCATGTGCGCCCTGCCGTTTTTCCACGTTTACGGCAATATCATCGGTATGAACTGGTCCATGATAAACTGTGCCACCATGATCCTTGTGCCCAAATTTGAAATTGAACCGTTCATGGATCTTCTTGCCAATACAGACCATATTACCTTTTTTCCGGCAGTGCCCACCATGATCAGCGCGGTGGTGAACCATCCGAAAGCCGCTGAGCTTGCCCTGGACAAGAAAATCCGGCTGCTGAATTCCGGCGGGGCGCCCATTCCCCAGGAATTGATGGAAAAAACCCTGGATACCGGACTGACGGCTTCAGAGGGGTGGGGTATGAGCGAAACCACCTCCCTGGGTGTGGCCAATCCCATTCTGGGACTCAAAAAGGTGGGGTCCATCGGCATTCCTTTTCCCGGCATGGACGTACGGCTGGTGGATGTGGAAGACAGGACCCGTGAGGTTGCCCCGGGGGAGGCCGGCGAGCTTTTGATCAAAGGGCCTTTTGTCATGGACGGGTACTTCGAAAACCCCGAACAGACTGCCCGGGAAATGGTGGATGGCTGGCTTTGCACGGGGGATGTGGCCAGAATGGATGAGGACGGGTATCTTTTTATCGTGGACCGGAAAAAGGATATGGTCATTGCCGGGGGATACAACATTTATCCCAGGGATATAGATGAGGTGCTGTACCAGAATCCCAAGGTGGCCGAAGCCGTGGCCGTCGGTGTCCGGGATGAGTACCGGGGGGAAACCGTCAAGGCTTACGTGGTGCTTAGGCCCGGTGAGGCTGCCACGGAAAAGGAGATCATAGATTTCTGCAGGGAAAAGCTGGCCGTGTATAAAGTGCCTAAGATTGTAGAATTCAGGGAAGAGCTTCCCAAATCGTCTGTGGGCAAAATTCTGCGCCGGATTCTGCGGGAAGAGGAAGACGCGAAACTGTCATCATAGGAAAGAACCGTCCCTGCCCGGCCAGGCGGTATCCTGAGGGCAGGGACGGTTTTTTCGGGGCGGCTTTGCCTTTTTCTTCCGCAACCGTGACCGGGAAGCCTTCCTGTTAGCGGTTCCGGCCGTATTGGTCGTGGCTGGAGACCCAGTCTCCGGCCATGACTGCGCTCATGAGGGACAGTTCCCCGCAAAGCACGGTGGCGGCAACGATTTCGGCAAATTTACAGGCGTTTCCCTTGCCGTAGCAGCCTAAGATTTCAAGGCACTCCCGCTGGGTGGCCAGGCCTGTCCCGCCGCCGAAGGTGCCCACGATAAGCGAGGGCAGGGTGATGGAAAAATAATAATCCCCGTCCGTGGTTTTTTCCACATAGACCATGGCTGCAGAGGATTCCGCCACATTGGCCGCATCCTGTCCCGTGGCGATAAACAGGGCGGTGGTGCCGTTGGCCGAATGGGAGCCGTTGTTGTTTGCACCGGACATAAAACAGCCCAGTGTGCTGACCTGCCTTTGCTGGACAAGAAGATCCACAGGCACCCCGGCAATTTTCTCAATGGCGGATTTTTTAATGGTGGCTTCGGCCACAACCTTTTTGCCCCTGGTTCTCAGGATGTTGATCTGGGAGGCTTTTTTATCCGTGTCCAGGTTGCCGGAAAGCACATATCGTTTTATGCCGGGGTACTGCTGCCTGATCCATTCGCAGGCGGCAAAGGTGGCCTTGCCCACCATGTTTTGCCCGGCCGCATCACCTGTGGTGAAATTGAACCTGAGGAACATCATCTTGCTTGCCGGATACTGCTCGATGTCCCTTAGTTTTCCGATCCGCGTGGTGTTTTCGGCAACGGCCTTTATCCCGTCAAAGTGGCGGCGGACCCATTGTCCGAATTTTTTTGCCTGACCTGCATTTTCAAAGTGGAATACAGGGGCCCGCTGCATGGCATCATCCATGACCGTCGCTTTTACTCCGCCGCTCTCATAAACGATTTTCATGCCGCGGTTGTAGCTGGCCACAAGGGTGCCTTCGGTGGTGGCCATGGGAACGTAGAATTCACCTTTTGCATGCTCTCCGTCCATAAGCAGCGGGCCTGCAAGACCGATGGGCACCTGGGCCGCGCCTGAAAAAAGTTCTATGTTTCCCGGGAGGGTTTTAGGATCAAAAGAATACCGTCCAAGGTGATCCGTCTCAACCCCTGTTTGCTGTTGAACAAATGCCCGGCGCATGTCTGCCATCTTTCTCGTGTAATCGGATGCTCCGTTTTCTCTGGGTATGCTGTTTCTCATCACCTTCTCCTTTGGTTTAGATACAGGTCCGCGTGCTGGTAACAGAAAATAAAATCCTATGTTATTTGTCCTGGGTTTTCAATAGCTGCGATAGATTTTTTATTAATTAATGTAATTAATAAATTTTTATTAACACAATTAATTAAATTCCTTGAAACCTATTGTAATTAAATGATATGCATACCTAATTATTTTGAGTGTTAAATATTGTTGTTAATGTGTATTGGAGGTGGTGTATGAACGAGGTGGTTGTGGTCGCTGGGGCGCGCACGCCCATTGGCGGATACATGGGAACCCTGGCAGGCCTCACGCCGGTGGCGCTGGGTGTCAGTGCCCTGGAAGGGGCAATCAAAAAGGCGGGGATGGAAAAAAATCAGATCGAATCCGTGGTCTGCGGCCAGTGCAACCAGGCAGGGTCTCCGGGGAACACGGCCCGCCATATCGCCATGGGGGCAGGGCTGCCAGTCTCGTCTTTCGCGTTTACAGTGCACCAGCAATGCGCCTCTTCCATGAGGGCTGCAGAACTGATGAGCCAGGATATCATGTTGGGAAAAATTGAGGCTGGAGCCGTGGTCGGCGTGGAGAGCATGAGTAACGCCCCCTATCTGCTGATGGGCGCAAGAAAAGGCTACCGCCTCAATGACGGTGAAACGGTCCGGGACAGCCTGATGATCGGCGGCCTGGTTGACGCCATGCTGGGGTACCATATGGGTGTGACTGCAGAAAATATTGCGGAAAAATACGGTATTACCCGGCAGGAACAAGATGAGTGGGCCATGATGAGTCACCAGCGGGCCGTGGCCGCCATGGAAAATGGCTGGTTTGAAGATGAGATCGTCCCGGTGGAGATCAAGACGCGCAAGGGCCCGGTTGTATTTGATACGGACGAGCATCCCAAGGCGGATACCACCCTTGAAAAACTGGCCCGGCTGCGCCCGGTGTTCAAAAAAGAGGGTACTGTGACGGCGGGAAATGCCTCCGGGCTCAACGATGCCGGCGCTTGTCTGATTATGATGAGTGCCAAAAGGGCAAAAGCGCTTGGCATGACGCCCATTGCAAAGGTGGTTGCCTCTGCCCCGGGGTCGGTGGAACCGGAAATCATGGGGATGGGGGTGGTGCCTGCCGTCCGCAATGCCCTTGAATTTGCCGGTATGGCCCTTGCGGATATGGATTATTTTGAATTCAACGAGGCCTTTGCCGCCCAGGTTATCGGCTGTAACCGTGAGTTTAAACTGGATCCGGACATTATTAACGGTGTGGGATCGGGAATCAGCCTCGGCCATCCCGTGGGGGCCACGGGGGTCCGCTTGATTGTCACCATGATCAACGAGCTGCGCCGCCGAAACAAGCAGCTGGGGTGCGCCTCCCTGTGCGCCAGCGGCGGGCCTGCCCATGCATTTATTGTGGAAACCCTCTGATTTCATCGGATCGGTTTGCCACCCGGGTTTACCGGTATCCCCTTTGCGGGAACCATAGTTTAAGAAAGGAGGGGTCTTTAAGCAAACGCAGTGTGCAAAGAAACTATGCCGTCCGTTTTATTTAAAACGTCTAATCAGCAAGCAAGGAGGAAGGAAAGTGATAAAAAAACAATTCGTAGTCCTTTGTTGTCTCGCAGTTATTTTAGGTGTCATCCCCAATGGTTTACATGCCAAGGAAGTCGTTTTAAAGCTTGCGTCGTGGGGGCCTGCAAAGCATTTTGTGGCAGAGGCCAGGGCTGTCTGGATTGAAGAGGTAAACCAGGCGTTGGCGGGCCGGTATAAAATCGTTGATTATCCCGGCGGCCAGTTATACGGCCCTTCTGACATCCATAAAGCCGTGGCAAAAGGGACCGTGGATATGGGGGTGGTACTGCAGCCGGCCATGCTTGCAATGGTTCCCATGGTGCAGGGGGTGTACCTGCCGTTTGCCTTTGACAGTATTGAACAGGTGGCTGCGGCCTACAGCGGAGAATCCCTTGAAATCATCGAACGGGCCATGGAAAAAAAACGCCTTAAACTGATTTACGTCAGCTATCTGGACCCGGTACAGATATTCAGCAATAAGGGCAATATCACTCAAATCGAAGATTTCAATGGGCTGCGCGTGCTTTCTTCCAGTCCGATATTCACGGAAATAATGGCTGAACTCGGGGCGGCTCCGGACACCTCTATCCCACAGACGGAGTGGTATATGGCATTGAAGCGGTCTGTCTCCGATTCAATGGCCAACTCCGTTGTGGGAGGTTTTTTTCAAAAGTCCTTTGAAGTGGCCCCTTATATTACAAAGATGAATATGAGTTATCCCACCATTCTGGTCTGCATGAATCTGAAAAAATGGGAGAAGCTCCCCGAAGATGTCCGGGCAACACTGCTGGACCTTGGTAAAAAACAGGGTGACCATACCCTTGCCATGTCAAAGGGATGGGAACACAAATTCACCGGCGCCTTGACCAAGGCCGGTGCCACAGTGTCAACCCTGGCCCCTGAAGAACGGGAAAAAATAGTAGGCGTGGCCAGGAATGTCTGGGCGCAATGGGCCGGTAAAAACGGTAAAGAGGCCGAACGGCTGCTGAAACTCAGTGTCAAATAGCACACCGGGTCAGAAATAAATCATTAAAATCCTGCCTGTTGAGGGCCGGTTGCCACCTGCCTTCAACAGGAGACTTTCAAATGGGAGCTTTCTATGGCAGCACCAGAGCAAAAGCGGTTTTTTTTATTCCAATGGATCGATTATTTCAGCACGGCAGGGGGAATCATTGCATCAATCTGCATGATTCTGGTGACAGGTATCATCCTCTTTGAAGTGGTGATGCGGTATTGCTTCAACGCCCCCACGGTCTGGGTCGGGGAAATGAGCATTTACCTGTGCATGGGAATCGGATTTTTCAGTTTGGCCCACGGATTGAAAAACAACAGCCATTTTTCCATCACACTTCTGACGGACCGGTTGACACCCAAAAGGCGGATTCAACTCAAGATGGTTACTGATTTGGTGGGTGCTTTGTACTCCACCACCTTTATTTTCAAAGGGATCGAACTGGCAAGGTTCGCCTATGAAATCGAGGATGTCAGCAGTGGAATGATGGCGACCCCCTTGTGGATCCCCTGGTCTTTTGTCCCGGTGGGCGGCGCCCTGCTGGCCGCCCAGTTTATTAACAAGCTGGTTGAAGACTTCCAGGATTTAAAAGCCGTTTAGTCTGCCCGGGGGATGATGACCCTGTACGGCAGACCGTTCCAATAATTTAAGGAAACATTTATGACACTATACGTTATCGGATTTATCGGTGCCTTTTTACTGATCCTGTTCAGCGGGCTTCCCGTGGGGTTCGGGCTCGGTGTGCTTGCCTTTGCCGTGCTATGTGTGTATGCCGGTCCGGAAACCGCCTTGAATATCGGGGTTGAAAAGGCGTACGCCTCACTGAATACCGATGTTCTGGTGGCCATACCGCTGTTCGTCCTGGCGGCACAGCTCATTTCGGCCACCGGCATGGGAAAACGGCTTTTTGATGCCGCAAGGGCCGTGATGGGAAGTTCCAGGGCAGGCCTGGGGGCCGCAACCATTGCCAGCAGCGGTGTTTTTTCCGCAATGACCGGGTCCAGTTTTGTGGCGGCATCCACCATGGGGCTGATTGCCATCCCGGAGCTTCGAAAGGCCAGGTTCAGTGATACTGCCATATCGTCGGCCATATGTGCGGGGGGGTCCCTTGGGGCCGTGATCCCGCCGAGCCTGGTACTCATTATTTACGGGTTTCTCACGGACGAATCCATTGGGAAACTGTTTATGGCTGGACTGATTCCAGGCTTTCTGCTGATGTTTTTTTATTCCCTTGCCCTTGCCCTGTTTTCCAAGGGAAGGGCCGGTAGCCCCACAGGGGAGTCCTGTACCGGTTCTGGCGAATCGAACCCTGAAGAATCGAACCCGGAAGAATCAGGCAGGAACGGATTCGATTCGGCCCGCATGTCCCGGCTAAAGGCATTGCGGGAGGCGTTCTGGGGGCTGATGGCGCCGGTGATTATTCTCGGAGGGATTTATCTTGGCATCTTTACCGCCAATGAAGCGGCATCGGTGGCTGTGGCCTATTGCACCATTATCGGGTTCTGGGTCTACAAAACACTGACGGTGAAAAAATTCTGGGAGGTGACCATGTCGGCCACCATTATCTCGTCCATGATCGCACTGGTGGTCATCGGCGGGGCCATGCTCTCCCAGAGCGCTGTGTTCGGCCGGGTGCCCCAGCAGATTCTCGAACTGATCATTGCCCAGAACCTGCCCTCCGGCCTGCTGCTTTTCGTGGTCATCCTCTTTTTGTTTGTGCTCGGGATGTTCCTGGAAAGCGTATCTTTAATGTACCTGGCCATCCCGCTGCTCTATCCGGTGGTTCTGCATATGGAATGGAACAATATCTGGTTTGCAATGATCCTGCTGATCAATGTGAATCTCGGGTTGATCACGCCGCCCATGGGCGGCATTCTTTACATTGTCTCCCAGATCGGCGCCATTCCTTTTGTCACCGTTGTCAAAGGGGCTTTGATGCCCATCGCGGTTCTCCTGCTGGTGATGATGATGCTGATCGTCTATCCGCCCATCGCCACCTGGCTTCCGGGGTTGATGTAGGCCATCTGCGCTTATGGCCCTTTTCATCCGGGCCTTTGCCAAGAAAAGGAAATAAATGAACAATGAGGCAGATTAAGAAAATTCTATACACCACAGACCTTTCAAAAAGCTCTGTTACGGTATTTGAACAGACGGTGATGCTGGCGGCCCAGACCGGGGCATCCCTGAGTATCCTCCATGTGGTCGAGGACGGTTCCAGCAGGTCCCAGAACAGGGTGGTTCATCTGGTGGACAAGGAACAGTATGAAAAAATCAGAAAGGAAAACCAGGACCGGATCAAAAGCGTCCTGATCGGAAAGCGAAAAGGGCTTTTAACCATTCAAAAGGCCCTTGAAAAAATGTGCGAGGAAACAAACTCAAAAATATGCCGTTTTGATGAGGGCGTTGAAATAGACAGCATTGATGTCCAGTACGGAAACGCGGCTGATGTCATCTGCCGGACGGCCGAAATCACAGGCGCCGATGTGATCGCCATGGGATTTTATAAAAAAGGCTCCGTGCTCAAGTCCGTGGTGGGCGGCTTGGGCCGCAGAATTATGGCGCAAAGCAAGAGTCCTGTTTTTTTGGTGCCCATTGTGGAATGATTCTTACGTCTCCAAAAAGCCAAAGATTATCCCGGCAGGCATGACCACTGCCTGCCGGGATAATAAGAGTGGATCAGTCCCCTGACCTTGGCTTGCCGGGGAACTTGCACATCCTAGTTTAGGGTAAAACGGCCCATCATCCCGTCAAGACTTTTGGCCAGCTCGGTCAATTCCAGGGCACTGGTTCTGACCGAAAGGCCGCTTGTCTTCATTTCATCGGTGGACTGGCTGACCTGGCCGATATCGTCCGTCACCGCTGCAACAAAAACAGAGGTCTGGTTCACGTTATTGTTCACTTCCTGGACGCCTTCGGCCGCCTGGCTGACATTGCTGGATATTTCTCCGGTGGTGGCGGACTGCTCCTCGATGGCCGTGGCTACGGAGGAAACGATGGTGTCTATTTCATTAATGATATCAACGATGGACCTGATGGCGTCTACGGATTCCCGGGTGGTGGCCTGGACCCCGGTGATCCGTTTGGATATCTCTGCGGTGGCCTCTGCCGTCTGATGGGCCAAGGCCTTGATTTCTCCGGCAACAACGTTGAAGCCTTTGCCGGCTTCTCCGGCCCGGGCAGCCTCAATGGTGGCGTTTAGGGCCAGCAGATTGGTCTGCTCCGAAATATCCGCGATGACCTCTGTCACCTTGCTGATTTCCATGGCGGCCCGGCCAAGCTCATCCACCTTGACGGAGACGTATTCGGCTTTTTTAACTGCATCTGCCGTTGTCTGGCTGCCCTTTGAGGTGTTCTGGGCGATTTCATTGATGGTTGAGGACATCTCCTCGGCTGCCGCCACGATCATCTGGATATTGGCGGAGGTTTGTTCCGTGGCTGCGGCAACACTGTTCATATTTGTGGCCATCTCGTTGGCCGAGGATGCGACCTTGCTGGATTTCTCCGAGGTTTGCCCCGCACCTGCCGCCATCTGTTCAGAAATTGCAGACAGCCCTTCCGAGGAGGAGTTCAGCGTCCGGACGCCACTGTTGATATCCCGGAACATGTCAGACAGGCTGGATGTCATATGCTTCATGCTTGCGTAAACCCCGGTGGCGGATTTGCCGTTACCGGTGAAGCTGACGGCCAGGTTGCCGTTGGCGATATTGTCGGCAATGTTTGCAATTTCAGCAGGGTCGCTGCCCAGCTGGGACATGACGCTTCGGGTGATCAGCCACACGAACGACAGGGCAATCAGGACACCAGCCAGGCTGACGGCAACGATGGTGGATACCGCTTGACGGTTGGATGCCTGGAGTCTGGGCCCGATATCATCCTGCACCTTTTTGATGTCCAGCTTGACGTCCTCGACATTTCCGGCGATGGCGGGGCCGATACGATCCAGGGTGTTTTCAATGATGTTGTTACGTTCAAATATGGTGGCGGTGAGATCGGCAAAGGCAGCAGCGTAGACCTTCTGGGATGTCACAACTTTTTCAAGAAGTTCGCGCCGGACCGGGTTCTGCAGTTCTCGGTCGAGGATGTCGGTATTGCCGGTCATCTTGGCGAATTCTTTTTGAACCCGGTCAACGTCCTTCTGGGCGTTGGTGTCCAGGAATTTCGCCATGTACAGCCGTGCCAGCAGCAGATGTTTCATGGCAAGGCCCGTGTAGTATGACGCGGTCAGATCACCGTCGTCATTTGCGGAGACCATGATGTCGGTGAGGGCGTTTTCCATGATAGGGCCGTTCACGTCCAGCACCTCTTTGACCAGTTTATTTCGCTGGTTTTTAAAGGCAATGACCTTTTCAAACCCCTGGCGGTAGTCGGCCAGGGCGGTTTCCACCTCATCAATTTTTTTAGCACGCTCCGGTGCCTGGATTTCCTCCTGGGCCCGGGCCTGGAACTCTGCCATTTTTTCCCAGCGGGTATTAAAGGTGTCCAGGGCGTTGTCACTTCCTGAAATCAGAAAATCCTTCACACTCATGCGGACGATCAGCATATTGGCCTGGAGCCGCCCGGCGAGGTTGGTGTCCCTTGCCATTTCCCGGTATCCGGTGAATCCTTTTGATGCATGGTTCAATGCGTAGAACCCCACGGATGAAACCACGAGCATCAGCACGATCACCCCGCCGAATCCGGCCAGTAATTTATTCTTCAGTGATAAGTTTTTAATGGACATAACGCCTCCGCTATTATTTCATTTTATTTGTATTTGTCTTGGAAAGAATCGGTTCCATTATGCTCTTAGCAAGTTAAATGCCAGTCTGTTGGTGGCCTGGTTTTTACTTTTGATAACAGTATGTTATGGTTTATGTGTGAGGTTTTATGACCTGCTCTTCTTTGCGTTCATCCCCATCTGTTTTGAGATACAAAAGTGTTTTTTTGTTTTGCAAAACTCAAGTTGCACGGGAACGCGTGATTTTGTGACTTTGGGGGACCTTAAGTCATGGCCCGGGCGTTGCACCCAAGGCTTGACTAAAAAGGGCAGTTTGCATACATAGGTCAGATTGTGCGGCGTGCACAGGTGATGTGAAAAATGCAAAATGTCCCGAAACCCTTAAAGGAGGGGTCATGATAGAGAGATGGAAAACGTGGGTTGTCGTTGCTGCGGTATTTTTGATACTCGTCGGAGGTCCGGCGTTTGCCAAAACCACCACCATTAAGCTGGGGGTGGTGACCAAGCCGGGATCGGCCCAGAACATTGTTGCAGAGAAGTTCAAGTCCCTGGTTGAGGCGCGGTCCGGCGGGGCCTATAAGGTAAAGATCTACCATTCGGCCTCCCTGGGGAATGAGACCGAGATTCTCCAGCAGATCCAGATGGGCACCATTCACATGGGGGTGATCACGGGCGGGCCCTTTGATACCTTTGATCCCATCGTCCGGGTGATCAACTATCCCTTCCTGTTCAAAGACCACGCCCAGGTGGATGAAATCCTTGACGGGCCGCTGGGGGCGCAGATCCTGGCAAGCCTTGAAACATCGGGTTTCAAGGGGCTTTGCTTTTCTGAGAACGGTTTTCGAAACCTGACCAACAACCGGCGGGCCGTCACCGGACCGGACCAGGTGGCGGGCTTGAAGATCCGGGTGATGTCCTCTGCCCTGCACAAGGCCATCTGGCAGAGCCTGGGGGCCAATCCCACCCCCATGCCCTGGCCCATCTATACGGAGCTGGAACAGGGTGTCATCGACGGGCAGGAAAATCCCCTCTGGGTCATGGAGGTGTACAAGTTTTATGAGATCCAGAAACACATGACCCTGACCCGTCACGTGTATTCCTCCCATATTGATGTGGCAAGCCTGCGCTGGTTCAACAAACTGTCCAAAGCGGACCAGTCCATGATCGAAGCCGCCATCAAAGAGGCGGCGAAATTCCAGCGCAAGGACAACCGGGAGAAAAACGCCGGCCGTCTGGCCCTGCTCAAAGAAAAAGGGATGCAGGTGGTGGAAACGCCGGATGTGGCGGCATTCCGCGCAAAGGTATCCGGGCTGAAAAATATGGATCTCTATGCCGATCCCCGGGTCCAGGATCTGCTGAACCGGATTCTTGAGGCGGTGAAATAGGGCGGGCCGCCTGTTTCTATGCGAACGTTTCTGAATTCTTTCAGCCGAAGGCTGAACCGCCGGGTTCAGGCCCTGGTTTGCGCCATGGGGATGGCCATGGCCGTCATCGTGGCTGTGCAGGTATTCTGCCGGTACGTGCTGAATCATTCCCTGTTCTGGTCAGAGGAACTGGCCCGGTTGATCCTGGTGTGGCTGACCTTTCTCGGGGCCACAGTGGCCTACTACCATAGGGCGCATCCCGGGGTGGACGGACTGTACCGCAGGTTGACGCCGGTCTGGCAGAAGGGGGCGGCATTGCTCACCCATGCTGCCGGACTGGCCCTTTTTTCGGTGATGATCGTCAGTGGGATGCAGTTTGCCTGGTTTGTCCGCCTTCAGATCACCCCGGCCCTGAACCTGCCCAAGTGGGTGATCATGGCGGTGGTGCCGGTGGCAGGTGTGATTTTCACGGTCCATGTGCTGGCATTTATCGGGCAGACCCTGGCCGCCGATGTGAACGGACCTGATGTAAGCGCCCCGGATGGAGAAGGCCCGGATGAGAAAGGGCAGGGACGATGACCACTGAAATCCTCATCCTTGCCCTGTTTTTTTTGTTCATGATCAACACCCCCATTGCCGTGGCCATCGGGACGGCTTCCCTGGCGGCGATCCTGGTGCAGGGGGATTTTTCCCTGATGATGGTGATCCAGCGGATGGTGGCGGGAACGGATTCCTTTCATCTCATGGCCGTGCCCCTGTTCATGTATGCCGGGACCATCATGGAAAAGGGGGGGATTTCCCAGCGGCTCATCGACTTTGCCAATGCCCTGACGGGGTGGCTTCCGGGCGGCTTGGCCGCCGTGTCCATTGTTTCTGCCATGTTTTTTGCCGGAATTTCCGGCTCTGCCGCGGCAGATGCGGCGGCCGTGGGGGCGGTGCTGATACCGGCCATGAAACGGTCGGGCTATCCTTCTGACTTCTCCGCGGCGGTGCAGGCCTCGGGGGGCTCTCTCGGGGTGGTGATACCGCCGTCCATTCCCATGATTATTTTTGGCTTTCTCACCGGAGCCAGCATCAGCCGGCTGTTTGCCGCCGGCATCCTGCCCGGGCTGCTGATCGGGGTTTCCCTGATCGGGATGTCCACCCTCATCGCCTGGAAGAACGGATATGCCCCCCACACCCGGTTTTCTTTCGGGCAGATATCCCTGACTTTCCGCCGGGCGGTCCTGGCCCTGGGGGCGCCGGTGATTATCCTTGGCGGAATACTTTTCGGGGTGTTCACGGCCACGGAATCTGCGGCCGTGGCCGTGGTGTATGCCCTATTTATTTCCATGGCCGTGTACCGGGAAATCGGGGTGAAGGATCTGTTTCCCATCTTCGGCAAAGCTTCCATCACGGCCTCGGTGGTGATGTTCATCATTGCCACGGCATCGGTGTTTTCGTGGATTGCGGCCATCGAGGATATCCCGGCCACCCTGGCAGGCGGCCTTTTGGGCATTACGGACAACCCCACCCTGCTGCTTCTGCTGGTCAACCTGGTGCTGCTCACAGCGGGAATATTCGTGGAAACCACCGCCGCCCTGATTCTTCTTGTCCCCATGATCACGGCCATGGTCCCCGCCCTGGGCATCGACCTGATCCAACTGGGCATCATTGTGGTGGCCAATCTGGCCATCGGCATGCTCACCCCGCCCATGGGGATCTGTCTGATCGTTTCCGCCTCCATTTCCGGGGACAGCATCGGCCGTGTGAGCCGGCGTGTGATCCCCTTTCTGCTGGTGCTGGTGGCGGACCTTATGATCATCACCTTCTATCCGCCGCTGACCATGTGGCTGGCGGCGCTTATCGGATCGTCATAGCCGGTCCTGCCTTACAAACCCATACAATTTTGGTCTGGTATTACGGTTTTTTTGCTGATAAGGTGGCCGCGTAACCGTCAAGAAGTACGGAAAGGCAAGGCAGGTTGAGGAGGGCGATGCAGGACATGGATCCGGTTGAACGGGCTGAAAAGATCATCGACGACACCTATATCCGGTACAAGACCATATTTGAAAATACCGGCACCGCCACTATTCTCATTGAAAACGATATGACCATCTCCATGGTCAACTCCGAACTCACCCGCATTTCAGGCATTGAAAAGTCCCGTATCCAGGGGAAAATGAAGTTTTACGAGCTTATCGACGAGGCAGACCGGGAACGGGTGATCGCCTACCACCACCTGCGGCGGGAAGCACCTGAAAAGGCCCCGAGAAATTATCCTTGCAGGCTAACCATGGGGGATGGTGACATCCGGGAATGCATTCTCACCGTGGCCCTGATCCAGGGGACACGACAGAGTGTGGCCTCCATTACCGACATGTCCAAGCAAAAGCGACTGGAACGGGAGATCTCCCGGATTGCCGAGGAAGAACGGCGGCAGATGGGGCAGATCCTCCACGATGACCTGGGGTCCCACCTGGCCGGTGTGGAAGCCATGTCTTCCCTGCTGGCGGCCCGCCTGGAAAAACAGGGCCATGGGGATGCAGAACTGGCCGGGGAAATCCGTACCCTGGTGAACCAGGCCATCGAAAAGACACGGGCCATGGTCCGGGGCCTGCTGCCGGTGAACCTGGCAGACGCAGGTTTCATGAATGCGGTAAAACGGTTTGCCGGCGAGGTGGAAACGGCCTTTGACCTGCCCTGCCGGATCAGGGGCGAAACAGGTGCCATACGGTTTTCCAACACCTCTGCGCTCACCCATGTCTACTATATCATCCGGGAAGCGGTGAACAATGCGGCAAAGCACAGCAGGCCGTCGGGCATCGATATCTGTTTTGACCGGGATGAAGATGACATGGTGGTGGATATCCGGGACGACGGAAAAGGATTGAACGCCGGGGGCGTGCCGGATCAAAAAGGTGTCGGACTCACCATCATGCAGCACCGGGCCGATTTGATCGGCGCCCGGCTTGACATCAGAAACACCCCTGAAGGAGGAACACGCGTTCGGTGCAGAATCGGAAAAAAATATTTATCGTAGATGACCATCCGGTCTTTCGCAAGGGATTGGCACAGCTCATCAACGAAGAGGAAGACCTGACGGTGGTGGGAGAGGCGGAAAGCGTCTCCGAGGCCATTGAGGCCATCGAGGATGTGGGGCCCGATCTGGCCATCGTGGACATCACCTTAAAGGACCGCTCCGGTATGGATCTTATCGAATATCTGCGGGAGCACCGCCCGAACCTGCCCATCCTGGTGATATCCATGCACGATGAGTCGCTATATGCGGAACGGGTTCTCAGGGCCGGCGCCTTGGGGTATATCACCAAGCAGGAGATGACCGCCGATGTGGTCCTGGCCGTGCGCCAGGTCCTTTGGGGGAAACGCTACCTGTCGGCGAAGATGGTGGATGCCCTGCTGGGAAAGATGATGAGCGGCAGAACCACCGGCGGGGACAACCCCGTGGATGTCCTGTCCAATAGGGAACTGGAAGTGTTTCAGCTCATCGGCCGGGGGTTCAAACGCGGAGAGATCGCCGGCATGCTCAGCCTGAGTGTTAAAACCATCGGTACCTACCACGAAAGCATTAAAAAGAAAATGCATCTTGGCACCGCCAGCGAGCTGATGAAACATGCCGTAACCTGGGTGCAGAATCATCAGTAAAATTTCACAGTGAAGGGCTTGAAATTCAGTTATACTTGAGGTATAAAAGCCTCTTTCTCATTGGGCTCTGCTGCCGTGGAACCCGTGGAACCCCTGCAAAATACATCATTTAGAAGTTGTTCGGCCTTTATAGGTCTTTTACCTATGTCAAAACCGGTGTTGCGCCGGATGAAAAAACAGTCGTTAAATGATTGTAAACCCTGTTCACCTCCGTTAGAACAATCCCGTTCTGTGTTAGCGGTTGATTAAATTATAACCATCGGGTCATGACACCTGGGGAAAGGGGTTGGTAGTGATGGGGAAAGCAGACTATGTCAATGATGTTGAAGTTTGTGTGGATCGTATTCTTGACACCGTGGGGCGTAAAATCGTATTCGGCATGCCCCTGGCACTAGGGAAGCCCAACCATCTGGCCAATGCCCTCTATCTTCGGGCCAAAAACAACCCGGCCATTGACCTGACCATCATCACGGCGCTGTCCCTTGAAAAACCGGCCCCCTCGTCCATCCTGGAAGCCCGCCTGTTGGATCCCATCGTAAAACGGATCTGGGACGGGTTTGTGGAATTCGAGTACATGAAGGACCTGCGCAAGAACAAGGTCCCGCCCAACGTACAGATCAAGGAGTTCTTCACCAAAGCCGGCGGTTATCTCAATACCCCCCACGCCCAGCAGAACTATATCTCCACCAACTACACCCATGCGATCCGGGATCTTTTGGACAACGGCCTTAACGTCATCGGCAACCTGATTGCCCCTCATCCCTCAGGCGATAGGGGAACGGTTTCCATGAGCTGCAACCCCGACCTGCCTCTGGAAGGTTTTGCCAAGATGATGGAACAGCGGAAAAACGGGGCGAAAAACGTGATCATCGGGCAGTTGAACGCCAACCTGCCCTACATGTACGGGGATGCGGTGATGGATGCCGGCATATACGACATGATTTTGGATGATCCGGCCTACGATTTCCCCCTGTTCTCAGTGCCCAAGGCTGCCGTGGCCCCGGCCGACCATATGATCGGTCTCAACGTTTCCTCCCTGATCCGGGACAACGGTACCCTGCAGATCGGTATCGGCTCCCTGGGAGACGCCATCGCCTCCGCCATGATCATGCGCCACAAACATAACGAATCTTACCAGGACGCCCTTGACACCTTCAACGTCAAGGGTCGTTACAATGGCCTCATTGACAAGATCGGCGGCACCGGCACGTTTGACAAAGGGATGTACGGCGCCACGGAAATGCTGGTGGACGTATTTTTGCAGCTTTACAAAAACGACATCCTCAAACGCAAAGTTTACGACCATGCCGGCATCCAAGAGATGCTGAACAAAGATCTTATCACCGAAGAGATTCCGGCAGATATCCTGGATATCCTGCTGAACCAGAAAATCATCGGTGAGCACTTGAACAAGGCAGACTTCCGCCTGCTGATGAAGTACGGCATCATCCAAGGCCCCTTTGAATTCATGGACGGCAGCATCCTTCACGACGGCAAGCGCTATTCCACAGACCTGGGCGATGCCGCCACCCGCGAACTTCTGGAAAAATCCTTAGGAGACCGCCTGAAAGAGGGCGTGATATGCCACGGCGCATTTTTCATCGGGCCAAAGGATTTTTACGATACCCTGAACAACATGCCCGAAGAGGAACGCAAGCTTTTCTCCATGACCGGCGTGGATGTGGTAAACCAACTCTACGGAAACGAACGGCTTAAATCCCTCCAGCGCAAGGATGGTCGGTTTGTCAATGCCGGCATGATGGCAACCCTTTTAGGGGCAGTGGTCTCCGACGGCCTTGAAAGCGGCAACATCGTTTCCGGTGTGGGGGGGCAATACAACTTTGTCTCCATGGCCCATGCCCTGGAGGACGGCCGCCTGATCATGATGATCCGCGCCACGAAAAAATCCAAGGGCAAGATCTCCTCAAACATCGTATTCAACTACGGCCATACCACCATCCCCAGGCATTTGCGGGATATCGTGGTCACCGAATACGGCATCGCCGACCTGAGGGGCAAATGCGACCAGGATGTCATCAAGGAGATGCTGAAGATTGCCGATTCCAGATTCCAGGACGAGTTGCTGGACCAGGCCAAGAAGGCCGGCAAAATTCCTGCGGACTATACCATCCCGGAAATGTACCGGAACAACACCCCGGCCCGACTCAACAGCCTGATCTCCCCCTTCAAAGCCCAGGGCTTTTTCCAGGACTTTCCCTTCGGCACGGACTACACCCACGAGGAAGTCACCCTGGCCCGGGCCCTCAAAGGCCTCAAAGACAAGGTGGCCACCAAAAAGTACCGCACCGTTGCCGGTATCGTTCGCCATTTCTTCGGCAAACCGCCGGCAAGCATCCAGCCCATGCTGCGGCGCATGAAGCTGGACACCACAGGGTGTATAAGGGACCGGGCACTGCGGGCGGCTGTGGTGTATGCCCTCCGGGAGAGCAACTGATACGATCTGTTTTTAGATGATTTTTTTCCGCCCGGCACCGAAAAATGCCGGGCGGTTTTGTTTTAGCCTGCCTTTTTTTCCGAAACACAGAAGGTGACGTCTTCCGGGCGATACAGGCTGCTTGGGGGCAGCAGGGTTTCGCGGAAGGTCACCGGGCCAAATCCTTGAGCTTCGGTCATCTGCCGGATATCCTCCTGTGAAAATCCATGGGTATAAAACCGGTATACTTCCGTACCCCTGGTATCGTCCGCGATAATATGCTGGCTCAGGACCACCCTTTCCACTTCATACAGAAAGGTTTCCGAAAGGGATAGATAGGGCCAGGGCCGCCAGAAGCCCGAAGGGCTGGCCTCCCAGGTCCGGGTGAGGGGAACCGTATCCAGCCAGGCGGTGTTTAGAACGTCAAAGATGAATACCCCGCCGGGTTTCAGTGCCCGGTGGATGTTTTCCAGAATCTTCTTCTGTTGATCGGGAGTGAGAACCCCGAAATCCGTGAAGATCATTAGAATAAGATCGTATTCCCTCTCTTGGTCCAGGGTCAGGTAATCCTGGTGGAAATAGTTGATATCCAGGCCTGCCTTGTCCGCCGTATTCCGGGCATAGGCAATGGACCGAGCAGCGAAATCCATGCCGGCCACCCGGTGTCCCTTTTTTGCCAGGCGTTCCGTATACAATCCCGGGCCGCATCCCAGGTCCAGGATCGACAGCTTACGGTCAGGTACCTGCCTCAGAATCCAGTCTATGGTTTTTTCAACGGCCGGCAGGCTCCGGCTGGCCAGGTCCGTATCCTGGTTCAGGTGGGTGGCCAGCAGTTGTTCAGATATGTGGTCTTCTGTCCACATGACTGCGGTACCCGGGGTATAGATCGGTGGTTTTTCACTGGCTGTGATTATTTTATTTATATTCATCGTGCTTATCCTTTGATCGCTTATAGTACTGTGCCTGCTGCAAAACCGTGCATTCACGGCATTGCTCCGGCAGCGTGTGGGCGCATATATTGTGTGAATTATAATAGGGGATCAGCAGCGTTTGCTGCTGGCCGAAGATCATCGTATGGCAGGATTAGTCACGTTTCATGGCCGCCTGTATAGTATAAAACCCCATATCAGGTCAATGTTTAAACCCAAATTTTTTATTTATAGTTTTTTAAATCCGGCTTGCAAAACCCGAACGATTTATTTAATCAGATCCATGGACAAAAATATACTCAGACTGGAATTGGCGGTGTGCGCCTTGGTGACAGCCGCTTTTACCAATATATACATCACCCAGCCGATCCTGCCGGTTCTTGAGACTGAGTTCCAGGTCACCACGGTGCATGTCTCCTTCACGGTTTCCTTTGTGATCCTGGGAATCGTGATCTCCAATCTTTTTTTCGGCTATCTGTCCGACCGGATTGCCATCCATCCCATTCTGCTGGCCGGGGGATGCATGGTGGCGGCCGGCGGTGTGGTCTGCTCTCTGACCCATGATGTCAACGTGCTGATCGGCGCCCGGTTTGTCCAGGGGCTGTTTATCCCGGCGCTCACCACCAGCCTGGCGGCATGGCTGGCAAAGAACCTGCCCCAGGAGAAGCTGTCCGTGGTCATGGGGACTTATGTGGCGGCCACGGTATTGGGGGGGCTCGGGGGGCGGCTGCTGGGCGGGTGGATCCATCCCCCGCTCCACTGGCGGTATGCCTTCTGGTCCGCGGCCGTCCTGATCGTTGTTACCACCCTGGTGGCCGTGGCGGTGCTGCCCCAAAGCAACAATGAATCGAAGCAGGAAAGTGATCGGGCCGGTGCCGCATCCAGTGACATGGGGTTCGTCCGCCTGCTGACACGGCCGGATCTCTTCCCCATTTACCTTTGCGGCGCCGCCGGCCTGCTCATGTTTTCCCCCATTTTCAACTACCTGCCCTACCGCCTGTCAGGTGCGCCTTTCGGCTTTTCAACGCAGATGATTACCCTGGTGTATCTGGTATACATCCTGGGGATTTTTTTAGGACCGGTGTCGGGCAAGATTTCCCAGCGGTTCGGCGGCGGCAATACCATGATCCTGGGGTGTGCCGTTCTGGCCATATCACTTGGGCTGCTTTTAGTGCCTGCGGTCTGGGCGGTGATTGCAGGACTGCTCAGCCTTTGCGCGGGGTTTTTTACCATTCATGCCACGGCCGTGGGGCTGCTCAACCGGAAACTTTCCCACAGCCAGGGCCGGGCCAATGCCCTGTACGTTTTATTTTATTATGCCGGCGGCTGGATTGGCATCACCCTGGCCGGCTTCTGCCTTGAAGCGTGGGGATGGCCCGGGGTGGTGATTGGGGTTGCCGCATTCCTTTTCGTACCGTTGATCACAGGGCTCCGGGAGCGCCGGCGATAAATTGCGTCATATCCAGGCGGCGGGCAAAGAAGGGCTTGAACTCATCCTCCCTGTGGCTCACGTAAAGAATGGTGCTCAAATCCGCTCCGGCCACCTGGCCTAAAAATTCAAGAACCGCTTCCCGGTTGGCCCGGTCCAGGCCCTGGGTGGGCTCATCCAGGATCAGAAGTTCCGGCAGTTTGATAAGTGCCCGGGCAATCAGTGCCAGGCGCTGGTCTGCGTAGGAAAGCCGGCGAAAGGGGGTACCGGCTTCCCCGGCAAGATCAATGCGTTCCAGCCAGGCCAGGGCTTTGGCCCGGTCCGCCGCCGTGGGCGAGGTATACAGGCCGATGGAATCGTAAATGCCGGACAGGACGCAGTCCAGGGTGCTGCCCGGCACAATGTAGTTCCGGTGGAGGTCCGGGCTCACGATTCCCATGCGCTGTTTGAGATCCCAGATGGATTCCCCGGTGCCCCGGCGATGGCCGAAGATCCACAGGCGGTTCTTGTAGCAGGCCGGATGATCACCGGTGATCAGATGGAGCAGGGTTGATTTCCCGCAGCCGTTGGGGCCGGTGACCAGGGTGTGGTCCCCAGTCCGGACGGTGAGATCCAGTCCTTTAAATATGTCCCGTCCTTGGTAGCCGGCAGTGCCGTCTTCCAGGCGGACCAGTTCCCGGCTGGCCGGTGTGGTTCCCGGTGACGGCCTTTCTTCAAGCTCGGCCACCGAGGCCCTGAAATCGGCCTGTTCTTGAGCCATCCTTCGGGACAGGCTGTCCATCACCTCTTGCTTCGGGCCGGACAAGGTGAATTTCCCGCGGTCCAATACCCCGATATGGGTGGCCCAGTCCGGGATGTCGTCCGTATTGTGTACTGTGACCAGCAGTTGAATGCCCTGGGTCAGGCAGAGCGCAAGCGCCCGGTTCAGCTCCCTGCAGCCGTCAACGTCCAGCCCCTCGTATGGCGCCTGTATGATAATGCATTGCCGGCCCCGGGTAATTTGTGACAGGAGCAGCAGTTTTCTGGACTGTCCCGTTGACAACTGGCGGTATCCCTGGTGGAGGACCCGGTCCATGTTCAAGGCCCGGATCAGGTCCATATGGGCCGATGGATTATTCAAGAAGGCCCTGGCCGGGGTGCCCGGATCGATCCGGTCCAGAAAATCGGTCTCGTCCTTCTTCAGTTCGTTTTCGAAAAGGGCCTGCTGGCGTTCAAACGAAATTATACCGCAGTTGGGCGGGCGGGTGACGCAGTCCGCCGTATCTTCCCGGCTGCCTGAAATCAAATCAAAAAAGAGATCAATGCCGGAGCGGTTCCGGCCCAGGATGCACCAGGCCTGGCCGGGAGCGGCATGGAACCGGTCTATGGTGAGTTCGGTGGTGGTGTAGTTTTCTATTTTCATGGCGGCCATTGAACCAGGTTGTCTTGCCCCTGGCAAGGGAAATTACGGCATTTTATTAACTTCCTTACGGCTCCTTGACCCCGGCCGGGTGACATGAGATGATACCGGCGGTTTTACCGAAGTAATCAGCCGGCGAGGAGTTCGAGGGCAATGGGAGACAACAGGGCAGGCAATCTGTTAAAGACAATTTATGTGGATGTGGATGATGTGGTGTCAAAAACCACGGAAACCTATACCCGTATTGTGGAAGCGGAGTTCGGCAGGAAGGTGGCGTTTGACGCCCTGACCACCTTTGATCTTAAGAAATCATTTCAGCTCACCGACAATGAATACCATTACTTTTTCGACCTGGTCCACATGCCGGAACTGCTGCTGGGTTATGATCCGGTGGCGGGTGCTGTGGATACACTTTCCCACTGGGCGGGGCAGGGCCACAGGATTGAAATTGTCACAGGCCGGCCGACCTCTGCAAGGGATGTTACCCTGGAATGGCTGGAACGCCACGGGGTGCCCCATGATGACTTTTTGATGGTGGACAAGTACAACCGGCCGGGCAATGATCCGGCCATTGCCGTATCAAAAGAAGAGCTGGCTGCCCGGGCGTATGATCTTGCCGTGGAAGACTCCGGGGACATGGCCATATTCCTGGCAGAAAATATGGGGGTGGCCACCGCCCTGATCGACCGTCCCTGGAATTGGGCATGCCCGTCCCATGACCGGGTGGTCCGCTGCAGGTCCTGGGATGACATCCGCCCGCTGGCCGCATGAGGCCGTCTATGACTTTTTCAGATATCGTATTCCCAGACAAGATAAGGCCGGACGATCCCTGCCGCTGTCCCCTCTGCCGCAGTGATGAGGTGGATGCCTACCACCGGGACGATTCAAGGGCCTATATGGCCTGCCGCACCTGCGGCCTGGTATTTGTGCCGGAGGCCTTCCGGCTGACGCCGGAGGAGGAAAAGGCGGTTTACGATCTGCATCAAAATGATCCCGGTGATCCGGGGTATCAAAACTTTTTAAGCCGGTTGTCCGTGCCGTTGCTCAAAAAACTATCACCGGGCAGCCAGGGCCTGGATTTTGGCTGCGGCCCGGGACCTGCCCTGGCCGACATGATGGAAGCTGCCGGCCATTCCATGAACCTGTTCGATCCCTTTTATGCCAATACCCCGGAAGTGCTGCAGCACCGCTATGACTTTATCTGCGCCACCGAAGTGGTGGAACACTTAAGGGCGCCTAAGCGTGAGTTTGAATCCCTTTTCAAGATGCTCAAGCCCGGTGGCTGGTTAGGAATCATGACCAAGCAGGTGATCAACCGGGAGGCTTTTGGCCGCTGGCATTATATCCGGGATCTCACCCATATCTGTTTTTACAGCCGTTTCACATTTTCCTGCCTGGCCCGGCGGTTCAATGCCGGCCTGTACTTTATCGGGGATGATGTGATATTGCTTCAGAAACAAAAAAAGGAGTGTCAATGAGTGCAGGATACGAAGAACTGGATTACCGAAAGACCCCCCTGGGAGAGTTGGTACTTGTGCGCAGGCAGTCCGTGCAGATGAAGGGCCTGGATGTGTATGAGGTAAAGCTGGGGGATCATTATCTGATGTCCAGTCTCTTTCATGAATCCGAAGTCCAGCTGGCCCGGCTGGGGCTTGGCATGCTGGCTGAAGATCATCTTGATGTGCTCGTGGGGGGGCTGGGTCTGGGGTACACCGCCGTGACCGCATTGGAGGACAACCGGGTTTCCGCACTGACAGTGGTGGAGTATATGGAAGGGGTGATCGAGTGGCACCGAACCGGCCTTGTCCCCTTGGGCCGCACCCTGACCCGAGATCCGCGCTGCCGCATCATCCGGGGGGATTTTTTCGTCCTGTCCCGGGATGCCTCACAGGGATTTGATCCCGGACGGCCTGGCCACAGGTATGATGCCATTCTTCTGGATATAGACCACACCCCCACCCATGTGCTGCATCAGACAAACAAGCGGTTTTACACGAAACAGGGGCTGTCCGAATTGTCGGGGCATCTGAAACCTTGCGGGGTGTTTGCCCTGTGGTCGGACAGTGAGCCCGAATCCCAGTTCACCGCCCATCTGGGCCGGGTGTTTCCATCGGTTGAGGCCCATATGGTACGGTTTGACAATCCCTTTACCGGCAAGTCCTGCGCAAATACCGTTTACGTGGCAAGGGCCGCCTGAATTATAAGGGCTCAGGTGGCCAGGCGGATGACAGACCAGGCCCCGAACCCCAGAAGCACGACGCCGGCCACCCGGCTGATCCGTCCCAATAGATCTTTTCCCATGCGCTCTTTGAGTTTCCCCGCCCCGAAGGAGAGGATGATCCACCACAGGGCGGAGCCGGAAAATACCCCTGACACCAGAAGGCTGGCGGTAAGATAGTTGTCACCTGCCATGGTAAGGCCCAGGCCTGCGAAGATGGCGGTAAAGGCCATGATGGTCATGGGGTTGGTGAGGGTGAGAAAAAAGGCGGATAAAAAGGCTTTGGGGTGGGAGCTGAACCTGTTGGCATCCTGTGGGGTGCCCTGGGGGGCATCCCCGGACCTGATGAGAAAGGCCAGGCCCAGCCAGCACAAAAAAAGGCTGCCCATCCACAGGATCTGGGTGTTCCAGGCCAGCAGGAAGCCGGATATAAAAGTCAGGCCGAAGCCGGCCACACATCCGTAGACCGCATCGGCGGCCGCTGCCCCGAGACCTGTGGCAAGGCCTGCCAGGGGACCGTGTTTCAGGCTTCTGCCGATGGTGAGAATACCGATGGGGCCCACCGGGGCGGCAATGGAAAATCCAATCAGTATACCCTTGAAAAAATAGTTTATCTCCATGTATATTCCCTTACACCTGTGAGGTAAGATGGATGGTCGTTTTGAATTCCGGGCACAGGGTACCGCAAACGGGCAGGCCCTGTACATGGGAAATGGACGGTTTTTAAGCTGCCAAACCTTAACGTAACAAAGTGATTCGCCAATGGGCTTTAAATCTGAAAAACTGCTGGACGATATCGGCAGGCATATTCTGGAAACATTGAAAAACGATGCGCGAATTCCCCACAGCCGCCTGGGCCGGATCGTGGGCCTTTCCACCCCGGCGGTCACCGAACGGGTAAGAAAGCTGGAAGAGGCAGGCATCATCGAAGGGTATCATGCCAGGATCAAGACGCCAAAGACAACGAGTGCTGTCACAGCCTTCATGGAACTGGACGTCCCCCGGGCCCTGTACGACCGGGTGCGCAAAATTACCGAAAAAAATCCCAAGGTCCTGGAATGCCATCACATGAGCGGACAGGCGTCTTTTATCATTAAAGTCCGGGCCGATTCCGTGGCGGATCTGGACTCCCTGGTGAGCACGTTCAGCCCCCTGGGGCAGACGCGCACCAGCATCGTTCTCTCTTCGTTTAAAGATCATACAAAAGAATAGCGAATACCTGCGAAAATGCTGTTGATTTTTTTCCGCCAGGATTTATATTTCCCGTGATACCGGCTGCAGGAAGTCTCTGCAGCGGTTTAACTTAAAAAGCGTATTTGTTTGGAGGCACACCATGGCCAATCATTTTAAATCCGGTCTGCTGCTGGCAGCCATGACCAGTCTGTTTCTTTTCCTGGGATTCCTCCTGGGCGGGCAGTCCGGGATGTTCATCGCCTTGATTATTGCCGGGGTGATGAATGTGGGCTCGTATTGGTATTCCCATAAAATCGTACTGTCCATGTATAAGGCGCAGCCCCTGGAACGGCACCAGGCCAGGGAGCTGTTTGATATGGTGGAACGGCTGGCCGGGCAGGCCGGTCTGCCCATGCCCGCGGTATACCTGATTCCTGAAGATGCGCCCAATGCATTTGCCACGGGCCGGAATCCCTCCCATGCGGTGGTGGCCGTCACCCGCGGGCTGATGCAGATGATGAACCGGGAGGAACTGGAAGGGGTCATTGCCCATGAACTGGGCCATATCAAAAACAGGGATATCCTGATCTCCACCATTGCGGCCACCCTGTCCGGCGCCATCATGTGGGTGGCATCCATGGCACGCTTTTCCGCCATCTTCGGCGGCAGTGACGATGAGGAAGGGGGCTTGGGGATCGTGGGGGTGATCGTGATGTCCATCCTGGCGCCCATGGCAGCCATGCTGGTGCAGATGGCGGTCTCCCGGTCCAGGGAGTACCTGGCAGATGCCACTGCAGCAGGGATCACCGGGAATCCCGGCGGTCTGGCCAGCGCTTTGTCCAAACTGGGGGCTTACAGCCGCCGGGGCCAGGTGGATGCCAATCCTTCCACAGCCCATATGTTTATCGTCACCCCCCTGACCGGACAGCGGATGATGAGCCTGTTTTCCACCCATCCGCCCATTGAGGACCGGGTTGCAAGGCTGGCCGGCAGCAGGCCGAGTGCTCCTTCGGACGGCCCGGGCCGTACAAGCGGCGGCCGGGACGCAGGGCGGTCCACCATGGAAGAGCAGGGCAGATCTTTTTGGGACAATATGTCCTGATGGACAGGGGAGAAGCGCTATGGCAGTAGGATGGGCCCGTGACGGGGCGGTGCAGGAACAGATAGATGCCGGGATCGACGATGCGGTGAAGCTGGCCAGAAGCCGGCTGCCGGAAGGCGAAAGCCTCACCCATTGTGATATTTGCGAGGAGGAAATCCCGGAGAAACGCAGAAAGGCGGTACCCGGGGTGCGGTTGTGCATCCAGTGCCAGTCCGAGCTTGAAGCTCAGCAGCACGGTTCTTCGGGCATCAACCGCAGGGGAAGCAAAGACAGCCAGTTGAAATAGCCGTTGGCGGCATCCGGATTCATCCGGCCTGAGCGGTTTTTTTAATGGGGAAGCCGCGGCTACGGTTTGGTTAGGCCTGCGATCTGGCAATTGACATGCCCTGCCCGTTAAGATACAACTTAGAACATACCATTTTGAGTTCAGCGAGGGTGCATGTCTATGGCGAGTAGCAATAAACGGGAAAGTGAGCGGTTCAACCTTGAGCTGCCGGTGAACCTGAAGGTGAGCAGTCCGGAAACCACAACGGCAAATATCAAGTTGAAAACCAGCAATATATCTTCCACCGGTGCGCTGATCTCCGCTGACCTGCCCCTGAAAGTCGGCACTACCCTCGAAATCGACATCGACATCCCCCTAGAAGCCCTCAAAACCCTGAAAGGGGACAAGGCCAAAGTGGCCCTGAAGGGGCAGGTGGTGCGGGTGTCCGGGCGGGGCACCGCCCTGGCCTTTGATAAGGACTGTGAATTCCAGTATGTCTCCGAAGAGCCGGGCAATGACGACACCGGCCTGACCCGCAGGGAGAAAGAGATTCTCGACCTGATTGCCTCCGGATTTTCGAACCAGCAGATCGCGGACGAACTTTTTATCAGTCCGCATACCGTCAAAACCCATCTTCATAATATCTTCAAGAAAATCAACGTGAAACGACGGCTCCAGGCCGCACTTTGGGCGGCTGAAAACCTCTAATCTACGCTCTTTGTTGTTCGTTGCTCCTAATTGTATTTGGGTTTACAAGCTATGTTTTGTGGTTACCATTAACCTGAACTCGACACAAAGGAGGTTGATATGCCTTTGGATACCATTGGAACATTTTCGGTCAGCAGGCTTTCCATTCTCGATGAAACCGGTAAGGCGGATACGGATCTTATGCCTGACCTTTCCGAAGATCAGTTGATCTATCTTTACGAATCCATGACCCTGTCCAGAATGATGGACGCCCGGATGCTCAATCTTCAGCGGCAGGGGCGTCTGGGGACACTGCCCGTGTGTACGGGGCAGGAGGCGGCGTTCTGCCCGGCCATTCTTGCCATCCGGGATACCGACTGGTTTGTGGGGTCTTACCGGGAACTCGGGGCACGGCTCATGCGCGGCGAAACGCTGATGAACGCCCTGCTGCTCTTTAACGGGTATGAGGAGGGCAATGTCAACCCGGAGAACGACAGGACCCTGCCCATTTCAATCGTTCTGGGGTCCCAGCTTCCCCATGCCGTAGGGCTGGCCTACGCCTCACGGCTGAAAGGGGAGAAAGACACCGTGGCCCTGACGGTTTTTGGCGACGGTTCCACTTCCGAAGGGGATTTCCACGAGGCACTGAATTTTGCCGGCGTACTGGATGCCCCGGTGATTTTTCTCTGCCAGAACAACCAGTTTGCCATTTCCACCCCGCGGGAGTTCCAGACGCGATCGGAAACCATTGCCCAAAAGGCGATCGCATACGGGATTCACGGTATCCAGGTGGACGGAAACGATGCGCTGGCCGTCTACCAGGCCGTGAAAGAGGCCGCGGACAGGGCCAGGCAAGGAGAGGGGCCCACCCTGATCGAAGCGGTCACCTTCCGGATGGCCATGCACACCACTGCCGATGATCCCAGCAGGTACCGCAGCGACGACCTTGTGGCGTCCTGGGAGAAAAAAGATCCCATCACCCGCTTCCGCAAGTATCTCACAAAAGAGGGTATCTGGGATGATGACCGGCAGACGGCGCTTGAAGCGCGGATTAAATCCGATATCGACGCCGCTGTAAAGGAATTTGAACAGGGGGTGGAGATCAAACCGGATGCTCCTTTTGACCATGTGTTCGGCACCCCTGCACAGATCATTGAGGATCAGCGGGCCAGATTTCTGGCCGAGCTGGAAAAGGAGGCAGACCATGGCTAAGATAAATATGGTGCAGGCCTTGAATACCACCCTTCACGATGTGATGGAAAAAGACAGTTCGGTGTTGATCATGGGCGAAGACGTTGGGGTCAACGGTGGGGTATTCCGTGTGACCGACGGGCTTTACGAGAAGTACGGCCGTGAGCGGGCCATTGACTCGCCCATCGCGGAGTCCGGCATTCTGGGCACCGCCATCGGTATGGCCATCGGCGGTCTTAAGCCGGTAATCGAAATGCAGTTTTCCGGCTTTTCCTACGAGATGATGCATCAGCTTGAGGGCAATGCCTCTCGGATGCGGAACCGGTCCCGGGGGCAGTTCAGCGTTCCCCTGGTGGTCCGTATGCCCTACGGCGGCGGAGTTCGGGCCCTTGAACACCACTCCGAGAGCAAAGAAGCCTTTTACGCCCATACCGCCGGTGTCAAGGTGGTGATTCCTTCCAGTCCCACCAACGCAGGTCCCCTGCTAAGAGCTGCCATAGAAGACCCTGATCCCGTGATTTTCATGGAGCCCAAACGCTCCTACCGTTCGTTTAAGGAAAGTGTCTCCCCCAAAGATTATACCATCGGCCGTGCCGAAATTGTCCGGTCCGGTGAAGACATCACCATTGTCTCCTGGGGTGCCATGATGCGGGACACCCTTAAGGCCGTGGAGATGATCGAGAGCGACACCGAGTTTTCACCGGAGATTATCGATCTTTTAACCATCTCCCCCATGGATGCGGCCACCATCGTTGAATCGGTGAAAAAGACCGGCCGCTGCGTGGTGATCCAGGAGGCCCAGCAGTCCTTTGGCCCGGCCAGTGAGATTATCGCTTTGATCAACGACCAGGCACTGATGTATCTGGAAGCCCCGGTAAAACGGGTAACCATGTATGACGTGGTTATGCCGCTGTTTGCCCGGGAGATGATGTACCTGCCGTCCAAGGGCCAGATTGTCCGGGCCATCCGGGAAACCCTGGAATTTTAGGAGGAAGCCATGTTTGAATTCAAGTTACCTGATCTCGGAGAAGGGATTCACGAGGGTGAACTGCTTCAATGGCACGTGGCCGTAGGGGATACGGTGAAGGAAGATGAGCCGCTTTGTGAAATGGAAACCGACAAGGCCGCCGTCACCATTCCCTCCCCCAGGGCGGGGGTGATTTCAGCCCTGAACGCAGCCCCCGGGGATACCA
>MDTD01089483.1_pt1 | contig 36344 bp, 41 predicted proteins | sample 811221 | NCBI WGS metagenome assembly MDTD01 (sample SAMN05326646, study PRJNA326480) | marine metagenome | isolation source: seawater | place: Pacific Ocean: South West | collected 2011
AACCACCAAATCCATTAGCTTTAGTTGCAAATGGTATATTGTGATAGGCTGAAAAGTTCTCAAGGTGAACCCAGCTATGCCAACAAGTGCAAAACGGCATATCAATACCTTTTGCTTTTGCTGCATCAAGCGCGTTCCCAACCCTTTTCCAAGTGCTTAAATCCATTTCTGGATCTAATCCTGCTTTTTTCATTAAATCCTTATTAACCCAAAGAACAGGCGTTGAAGAATTGTAAGGCATAGACAACATTTTACCGTCTGTTGTAGTGTAGTATCCACTTACTGCCGATACAAAACCTTTCGGATTAAATTTTTGACCTGCATCTTTCATCAGTTGGTACATCGGAACATAAGCTCCCTTTGCTGCCATTAAACTAGCTGTGCCGACCTCAAATACCATAAGTATGTTTGGGTGTTGTCCCGCTCTAAATGCAGCTATTCCAGCATTAAGAGTTTCTGAATAATTACCTTTTCTTGTATGAACAACTGTGTACTTGTCTTGGCTTGCGTTAAACTTGTTTACTTGCTCATCAAGCAGTTCACCAAGTCTTCCACCAAATGCATGCCACCATTGTATTTCTACTTTTGCCTGAGCCGCATTTATTGCAAACATTGCAAAAAGTGCAATCGAGGCGATTATTGCTTTTAAGTGTTTCATTTTAGTATTCTCCGTTTTTATTTATTAAAAAAAGTTAACATAAATAAAATATAAAGAGGAGTCGTTGAATTAAAATAAATTTCTACCTAGGGTTTTATTTAAGTTTTCCAAAAGCATTCAAGAGTACTACACCCATAACAATTAATACTATACCTACAATACCGTATAGATTTGGAATTTGTTGATATTTAAAAATCCCAAATAATGTGACCGCAGTAATAGTCATTGCGCCATATGTGGCATAAGTAAAACCTATCGGAATAATTGTCATGGCCTTTGATAAACAAAAAATGCAGAATACTATACTTACAATACAAAAGATTGTCGGAGCTATGTTGGTAAACTGAGCAGTACTTTTTAAAAAACTATTAGATAATATTCCGCTTATGATTGCCATTGTCAAAAAAATATACCCTGAAAGCAAGCTCATAATTTTATTTTGCATTTGCGAATTGGCCGCCCTCTCTATATCTCCACAACCATTTCTTCATACTTTCTTCAACATCTTTTGGTTTTAAATTTAAATCTTTTAATGTAAGTTGGTTATTTGATACCACATTGTCTGCCTCAGATAAAATTTCACATTGGTCTTTTGTTAGTATAGGCGGAAAGGGCAATAGATCTAAAATTGTACTCTGCATTTTTGCAAGTGGCATAGGCATCTTTACAACAAATCTTTTTTTTCCTATTACTTTCATTATAGACTTTACCATATCTCCGAAACTTATAATTTTTGGCCCCCCAATCTCATAAATTTTTCCTTCATTATTTTTAATTTCAATTGATTTAAAAATTGCTTCTGCTACATCCATAACCATAATTGGTTGAAATTTATAATCAATACCCACTAACGGAATAATAGGCGAGAAACTTAATTTTGCGAATAAGTTAGTGAAATTATCTTCCGGTCCACAAACAACACTTGGTCTTATTATTACTGTATTCTTAAAATTTACCAGTGATTTTTCCTCACCTAAAAACTTTGATCTTTGATATAGAGATTTTGAAGTCTTATTAGCACCAATGGCTGAAACATGTATGAATTTTTTTACATTATATTTAGAACATAGCCCAGATATAATATCGGGTATATCTGTATGAATTTTATCAAATTTTTGTTTTTTATTTTCAAATAAGATCCCTATTAAATTTATAACGACGTCTGAATTACTTATTGCCTCTTCTATTTTATCAAAATTTTTAACATTAAAATCTATTAATTCGACTGCACCTGGCGGAGCTAAAGTTTTTAAGTACCCTTTTTGGAATGGATTTCTTGAAGGAACGAAGCATCGATAATTCTTTTTTGCCAATATTTGGACGCAATACCGACCTATGTTACCTCCTGCCCCTAGGATAGTTGCTATTGGGTGTTTATTCATGATATAAATAATATGGTAAAAATTCAAAGATTAAAAGGTGACATTACTTCTGAAATAGCTAATTCTCTCAAAAATAGCATAGCTATCGACACAGAGGCTACTGGTTTACAAATTCCACAAAGAGATAAGCTGAGTTTAATTCAGATATGTAGCGAAAAAGGTGAAGTTTATATCATTCAACCAGATCGAAAAACTTATCAGGCACCTAACTTAGTTAAATTGTTAGAAAACAATAAAATACTTAAAATTGGACATTTTTTAAGGTTTGATAAAAATGCATTAGAATTTTTTTTAAAATGTAAAATGAAAAATATGTTTGATACTAAAATTGCATCAAAAATTGTTAGAACTTATACAGATCAACATGGTCTTAAAAATCTTGTATACGAATTTTGTAACAAGAATTTAGATAAACGACAAGGAAGTTCGGATTGGAACAAGGATATTAACGAGCTAACGGATAAACAATTAGAATATGCTGCTGGTGATGTGATATACTTGCATAGAATAAAAATTGAACTAGAAAAAATGTTAATTAGAGAAAAAAGAGTTGATTTATTTAAAAGATGTATTGATTTTTTGGATACAAGAGTTGAATTAGATCAAACAGGTTTTAAATTTGATATTTTTGAGCATTGATGAAAAATAAAAATTACATTCGTATAGCAAAAAATGCTGCCAAACTACAAATCAGAGAGCTAAGAAAAATAAATAAGGTTTTTAATAAAGATTTTGTTAGTGCGGTAAACTTAATATCGAATTGTAAGGGAAAAGTTATTGCAGCTGGTATTGGTAAAAGTGGATTAATCGCTAGAAAAATTTCAGCTACACTCTCCTCGGTAGGTATATCTTCATTTTATTTAAACCCAGGTGAGGCTAATCATGGAGATTTAGGCCAAATTGATAAAAGAGATATTTTGTTAGTTTTTTCTTATTCAGGAAATACAGCAGAAATTATTAATATGTTAAAATATGCAAATAGATTTAACATTAAAACAATTGGAGTTGCTGCAAAAAAAAATAGTGTTTTGATTAAAGCCAGCGATATTAAGATCTTGTTACCTCACGTAATTGAGTCCGATCCAACAGAAATGGTACCAACGACATCTACGAGTATTTCTTTACTGTTTGGAGACTGTTTAGCAATCGCACTTATGCATAAACTAAATTTTTCGAAAGAGAGATTTAAACTTTACCATCCAGGTGGAAATATCGGCAAAACCCTTATGCTCGCAAAAGATGTTATGATCACTGGAAATAAAGTTCCGATTGTAGATCATAAAAAAAATATAGATTACGCTATAAGAGAAATGAATAGAAAAAAACTTGGTCTCGTTGTAGTGACCAAAAAAAATTACATTTGCGGAATTTTAACAGATGGTGATGCGAGAAGAAGTATAAAAGAATATTCAAAAAATCATCGAGTTGAAAAATTTATGACTAAGAATCCTTTAATGATAAGTCAAGAAACCTCCGCATCCAAAGCTTTGTCAATAATGAACGAGAAAGAAGTTACCAGCCTTTTAGTTTTCGATAAAAAAAGAGGTGCAAAGAAAAAATTAGCTAAATTGAAAGGTATTGTTCATATACATTACTTATTACAGTATGGAATAAAGTGATTAAGAGAAAAACAAAACTTTTAACTTTTCAGATATTACTTTTTATAATTGCCGTTACCTTAATTTATCTTACATATTATAAAAAAAACGATAGTACTTCTCAGAGTTCACTTAAAGATGATGCTCTGCAACAGACCAGAGCAACTGATGATGAAAATTTTTTTGAAAACGTTCAATATAGAGGCATTGATTTAAATGGTAATCGTTATTTAATAGAGTCGGAAACTGCTAAATTTGATTCAAAAAAACCTGATGATATTTTTATGAGTAAGATGGTAGGTTATTTTTATTTTAAAGACGGAAGTGTTCTCAGAATTGAGAGTGATAGTGGTAAGTATAATAATCAAACTCAAGATACTCAATTTAGAGATAATATAAAAGCCGAACATAAGGAAAATCTTTTATTCTCAGATAATATAGATTATTTAAATCAAAAAGGATTATTAAAAATTTATGGAAATATTAAAGGAAAGACAGATAAGGGAGAAATTTTTGCTGATATGTTAAGCTATGATTTAAAAAGAGGATCTTTGGACATTTCAATGTTTAATAATAATCTAATAGATGTTAGGGTAAAAGAGAGATGAAAAAAGGTTTTAGAATAATCAAATTTAAAAAAGACAAACCTATTTTTCAATTAAAAGACATAAGTAAATCTTTTGACGGTAGACCAATCCTAAAAAAAATTTCTTTAGAAATATACCCTGGTGAAATTGTTGGTTTACTCGGACCGAATGGTTCAGGAAAGTCTACTTTGTATAGTACAATTATTGGTGAATATCCCGCAGATACTGGTAAAATATTAATTAATAATTCAGAGATAACACAAAAACCAATTAATGAAAGAGCTGCTAGCGGCATCGGGTATCTTAGCCAGCATAGAAGTGTTTTTGGAATTTCAGTTTATGATAATATTCTTGGGGTGTGTCAACTTTCTATTAAGGGTTCAAAAAATCAAATATCTATGACTGAAAATTTACTTGATGAATTTAATCTTCAGCACCTTAGAAATTTGGATAGTAGCGTATTATCTGGAGGAGAAATAAGAAGATTAATGATGGCAAGAGTTTTAATTCATAAACCAAAAGTAATTTTGTTGGATGAGCCTATGGCGGCGCTAGATCCAATAGTCGTTCAAGATATCCAAAAATACATACTTAAAATTCAATCCTATGGTTGTGCAATATTAATCACTGATCACCAAGTAAAAAATTTATTTGATATTGTAGATAGGGCTTACGTGTTAGGTGAACAAACTATAATTGCAAAAGGCACGCCACAGCAAATAATTTCAAATTCTAAAGCAATAGAATTGTATTTTGGAAAACAGTTTTCTTAAAGAATAAATGAATCATAAAAGTTTTAAAATTCTTTCCAATAAAAAGATTGGTAAATTCAACAAACAAATTAATGTAGAAAGTGACAAATCTTTATCAATAAGATCTTTTCTTTTTGGAGCTATAAGTGAAAATATTTCAGTCGTAGAGAATGTTTTGGAGTCGGAAGATGTGTTTTCGACTATAAAATGCTTGAGAAAACTTGGAGTTAAAATAATCAAAAAAAATAAAAAATTTTTAGTTTTTGGAAAAGGATTAGGATCCTTAAGAGCAAAAAAAAATACAATTTTGGATTTTGGTAATTCTGGAACATTGGCTAGATTACTTATTGGAATTTTATCAACTAATCCCAATATCGAGCTAAAATTAACTGGTGACAAATCTTTGAACAAAAGAAGTATGAAAAAATTGATCGACCAAATGGAGAGATTTGGAGCAGAATTTTTACCAAAAAAAAAATTTACATTCCCTTTAAAAATTTTGTCTTCTGAGTTACCAATTGGAATAAATTTTATTTCTAACGAGTCAGCGCAAATCAAAAGTGCAGTAATTTTAGCCGGTTTAAATTCTTTTGGCAGTACGCAAATATTAGAGAAACAAAAAAGCAGGGATCATACTGAAAATATTCTTTTAGAAAATCCAAAATGTATAAAATTATTAAAAAACAACAATAATTTGATAACTATTTTTGGAAAAAAACAACTAGATCCAATTAATCTTAAGATACCCGGAGATCCATCATCAGCTGCTTTTTTTGTTGCACTTTGCATTTTAACAAATAAATCAAATTTGATAATAAAAGATGTTCAGCTTAATCCTACTAGAACAGGTTTTTTTGAAATTATAAAAAAACATGGAGCAAAAATTAATTTTTTAAATAAAAGAAAAAGAAATAATGAGATAATCGGTGATATAAAAGTTTTAAGCAGCAAATTGAAAAAATTTAATGTTAATAAAAAATATTATGTGAGTGCTACAGACGAATATCCAATAATGTTTGTTTTAGCTGCTTTAACAAATGGAATATCGATTTTTAAAGGTATAAGTGAGCTTAAAAATAAAGAAAGTGATAGAATTAAAGAAATGCAAAAAATTCTTAAACAAATCGGTGTTAAATCAATATTCAAAGGAAGTGATTTAAAAATTTTTGGTAAAACAAATTTTAATAAAAGCAACAAAAGCATCATTAAAGTTTCTTCAATCCTGGATCATAGAATTTGTATGTCAGCTCTTATTTTATCTCAAGTGAGTGGCATAAGATCATCAATTGATAATTTTGAAACAGTGAGAACATCTTCTCCAAATTTTCTGAGGATTTTAAAACAATTGGGAGGTAAATTTGAGATTAAAAAAAAATCTTAGATTAGTAGTAAGTTGTGATGGCGGGGCTGCTAGTGGAAAATCCACAGGAGCAAAATTAATTGCCAAAAAGTATAAATTAAATTTTTTATCCTCTGGTTTGCTTTACAGATATGCCAGCTATTTACTGTTAAAAAATAAACCAAAAAATAAAATACAGTTTCTTAAAAAAAATTTTAAAAAACTCAAATTAGAGAAATTAAAAAACATAAATTTGCATACCCAAAAAATTTCTAATCATACTTCTGAAATATCTAAGGTTAATAAACTGAGGAAAGTTTTGAAAACTTATCAAGTGAGTTTTTCACGAAAATATCCAAGATGTATTATCGAAGGTAGAGATATCTCCACTAAAATCGTACCAAATTCAGATGTTAAATTTTATTTTAAGTGCAGTTTAAAATTAGCTTCTAAAAGAAGATATTATGAATTAAGAAAGAAAGGCTATAAAGTCAAGCTATCTGAAGTAAAAAAATCCATTAAAATAAGAGATATGAGAGATAAAAAAAGAAAACATAGCCCTTTACTCAAACATAGAGATGCGCTAGAAATCGACACCGGTAAACTAGGTATTTCGGCTATGATAAAAAAAATGTCAAAAATCATAGAAAGAAAGATTAAGTTAAAATATGGCAGTTGAAAATATTTCTAAAAATAAATCATCCTCATACAAGGAATTTGAAAAGCTATTAAATGAGGATTTTAAAGATCGAAAATTAAAAGAAAATCAAATTATTAAAGCCGTTGTAACCGAAATTACAAAAAACTTTGTAGTGGTTGATTGTAAGGCAAAAATGGAGGGGATGATACCAATAGAGGAATTTAAGAATGATGATGAGCTCAAAAAATTAAAAGTCGGCTCTGAGATTGATGTTTATCTTGAGAGAATAGAAAGCATGAGATCGGGGGAAATAATTATCTCGAGAGAAAAGGCTAGAAGAATGAAGGCATGGAAGAAAATGGAAAAAGTCTTTGAAACACAAGAAGAATTAACTGGTTATATCACTGGCAAAGTTAAAGGCGGATACATTTGCACAGTTGACGGTTTGCCAACTTTTATGCCCGCATCTCAAATAGATGTAAGGCCTCTTAAACGTGCAGACCACTTAATTAATGTACCAATTAAAGTGGTAGCTACTAGAATCGATAAAAGTAGAGGAAATGTTTGTACAAGTAGAAGAGCAGTTTTGGAAAAAAGTAAAAACGCTGAAATTTCTGAAATACTTAAAAATTTAAAGGAAGGTGACATAGTTGAAGACGCTAAAGTTAAAGCGACAACAGATTGGGGAATTTTTCTAGACATTCATGGTGTTGATGCTTTGATTCACGTTTCAGATCTTTCTTATGGGAGAGTAAAAAAGCCTTCAGACTTAGTAACAATAGGACAAAAATTAAAAGTAAAGATAACAAAAATAGACCCAAAAACTAATAGAGTTTCTGCATCTATAAAAGCTCTTACGGAAGATCCATACGAAAATATCGAAAATAAATATGAAATAGGAAAAATTTATGACGGCGAGTGCACAAAATTAATGGATTATGGTGTTTTTGTTAAATTAGAGGAAGGTATTGAAGGATTAATTCATAATAGTGAGCTTTCTTGGAAAAACAAAAATATTCAACCAAGTAAAGTGCTTTCTTCGTCGCAAAAAATTAAAGTAAAAATTGTAAGTATAGATAAATCGGCAAAACGAATCTCACTGTCCTACAGAGAAACTTTAGATAATCCTTGGAATGAATTAAAAGATGCAGTTGGAACTGAAGCAAAAGTTAAAATTAAGAACTTGACCGACAAAGCAATTTTTGCAGAGTTAGAGTCGGGTTTAACTGGAATGCTTCACTACAAAGAATTATCCTACAGCGAAAGTATCGATGAACTCAAAAAATATAAAAAAAATGACACCTTAAAAGTTAAAATTATTGAAATTAAAGATGAAAAAATAAAACTTTCATTAAGAGCTTTGGAAAAAGATCCTTTCGACTGGTTCAGTGATAACAATAGAAAAGTCGGAGATGTTATCACTACTAGAGTGCATGAAGTTTTGAAATCTGGTGTAAAAGTATCTATAGATAAAGATAAAAAACTAATTGTAAACATTAAGAAATCCGATCTAGCAAAAGAGACTGCCGATGCTAGGCCAGAAGTTTTTACAAGAGGAAACGCACTGGATGCAAAAATTGTGGAATTAGATACAACAGCTAGAAAGATAAAACTTTCAGTAAAAGCGGCCCAAATTGATGAAGAAAAAAGTTTGGTAGCTAAATTTGGTCAAGGTGCTACGAAGTCTGGTGCTACTTTAAAAGGAATTTTTGAAAAAGCTTTAGGTGTCAAAAAAAGCAAGAAGAAGAAAAATTAAAGATTATTGTCTAAATCAAAAATAATTAAAAAATTGAAATCTGAGTATCCAGAGTTATCAGATGCTCAGTTGAATAATATATTTCAGAGTATATTGAAAACATTAGAAAAAAATTTAAAAGAAGGCAAAACAATCGAGATAAGGTCTTTTGGAACCTTTTTTAAAAAGGAGATTAAAGAAAAAAAAACAGCTAGAAATCCTAAAACTGGTGAATTGATATATGTGCCAAAAAAAAATAAGATAAGGTTTAGAGCAAGTAAAGAACTTAAAAAATTAATAAATAAATGAAAAAAATATTTTTTGCGTGTGACACATCTAGTATTAATACAGTTAAAAAAATAATATCTCAAACTAAAAGCAGAAAGTTAAATATAGGTTATAAATTTGGCTTACAATTTTTTTACTCAAAAACTGGGAGAAAATATATATCCAGTTTAAAAGGGAAATTAATTTGGTTAGATCTTAAATTTAAAGATATTCCGAATACTGTATCTTCATCAATAGAGTCATTAAAAGATTTGACGAATATAAACTATTTGACTGTTCATTGTTCCGGGGGATTTGAAATGATGAAAAAATCAAAGATTGCTGTAAAAAAAATAAATAGGAAACTAAAAATTCTAGGTGTCACTGTTCTTACAAGTTTTAATGAGAAATCATTTAGAGAGGTGGGTTTTTCCCAGAAGATAGAAAAAATAGTTTTACAACAAGCCAAGCTTGCAAGAAAAGCTGGACTAGATGGAATAGTATGTTCAGGATATGAATTAAAAAAAATAAAGAAAATTTGTAAAAATATGGAAATTTTTGTCCCAGGTGTAAGATTGGACGAAAATAAAAGACAGGATCAAAAAAGAGTTGTTACACCAAGTAAGGCTTTCAAAGATGGTGCAAGCGCAATAGTCGTTGGAAGAAGTGTTACACAAGGAAATTTAAAAAAGAATTTTCAAAAATTGATAAAAAGTATTGATTAATTCAAATGAAAGTAAAAATATGTGGTCTAACAAAAATACAGCAAGTAAGGGCTTGTGTGAATTTAAAAACAAATTTTTGTGGCTTTATTTTAAATTATCCTAAAAGTCACAGATTTATAAAATTTAATACAGCTTTTAAACTAACAAATCAAAAAAAAAAAGGCACTAAGTTTGTTGGTGTTTTAGTCAACCCTTCGCAAAATGATTTTTTAAAGTACTCACAATTAAAAATCGACTATTTTCAAATATATGGAAAATTTACAGTTAACGCTCTATCCAAAATTAGAGCAAAATTTAATAAGAAAATTATTTATACTATTCAAGTTAAAAATAAGAAAGATATTCAAAAGTATAAGCTTTTCAAAAATTGTGTTGATATTATTTTATTTGATAGTTCTGGCTATGAAAAATCACTCTCATGGGATTTTAATTGGATCAAAGATGTTAGGATAACTAAGATGATTGCAGGAAATATTAAACTCACTACTCTTGATAAAATTTATAAATTAGCAGATATTATTGATGTTTCTGGAGCTTTGGAAACAAATAAAGTAAAAGATATAAACAAGATTAAAGTATTTTTAAAAAAATTAAGAAAATTTAATTGAGAATGATTAAAAAAAAAATATCTCTTATCGATCAACATGATAAAAATGGCTTCTGGGGTGGTAAATTTGGTGGTAATTTTGTGCCTGAAACCTTAAAAAAACCAATAGAGGATTTAACAAAATTATTTGAAAAATTAAGATATGACCACAAATTTTTAAAAGAGAGAGATTATTTTTTTGAAAATTGGGTGGGGTCTCCTACACCGCTTGTTAAACTCGATAATCTTACAGATTATCTTGGAGGAGCTCAAATATGGGCTAAAATTGTTTCAGAGGCTAATGGAGGCGCGCATAAAATTTATAATGCAACGATACATTGTCTAATAGCAAAAAAAGCAGGAAAAAAATATGTCATTGGAGATACAGGAGCGGGTTATGCTGGTAAAATGCTAAGTATGGCTGCAAAAAAATTTGGTCTTAAATGTAAAATTTTTATGGGAGCCAAGGATATTCAACGACAAAAGCCGAACTGTGACGCAATCAAAAAGAATGGAGCTGAAATAGTTCCAGTATATACAGGAAGTCAAACTTTAGTTGATGCCGTTAGCGAATGTATGAGATATTGGGTGGCAAATTGTGATAAAACACACATGTGTGTTGGTTCAACTGTTGGTCCAAATATATTTGTAAAAATTTGCGGATGGAGTACTTCTCAAATTTCACGAGAACTTAAGGGACAATTAATTGAAGAGTTTGGTGAAATTCCAAAAAAATTAAAATTATTAAATTGTTGTGGAGGTGGTAGTTCTAGTTTTGGTTTTTGGAGTGAATTTATGGATTACAATAAAAAACAAGTCGAATTTGTAGGAATAGAAGCTGGTGGCCCAAAAAATAGTAGTCGTCATGCTGCACCACTCACCTTCGGTTCTAAAATTGGAATTCTTCATGGGGCGGCTCAATACGTAAATCAAAGTAGAGACGGTCAAATTGATGAAACGGAGTCAATCAGTGCAGGTTTAGACTATCCTGGAGTATCTCCTTTGCATTGTTTTTTAAAAGATGAGAAAAGGGCAAGATACACAGCTGCAAGTGATGAAGAAGCTTTAGATGCTTACAAGCTTGTGACCGAGTATGAAGATTTAAATCCAAGTTTAGAACCTAGTCATGCTTTTGCAGAAGCAATTAAGATAGCTCCAAAATTGAGTGATGATGTAATAATTATTGTTAATTCATGTGGTGACGCAAAAAAAGATGAGGAAATTATAAAAAGAAGATTAAAAAAAAGATGAAAACAAACTTAATAGATAATGCATTTAAAAATTGTAGAAGAGAAAAAAGACCTGCTTTATTGACATATATCGTAGCTGGAGACAATAATAGTAATTTAACAGTAAAAATTTTGAAATCAATCTCTAACTATGCAGATGTTTTAGAACTTGGTTTTCCACATAACACTCCTATTGGAGATGGTGGGCAAATTCAAACAAGTTCTTATAGATCGATTAAAAATGGATTTAAAATGAATGATATTTTCAAAATTGTTAAAAATTTTAGAAAATTCTCAAATAAACCAATTATTTTGATGGGCTACTACAATATGATTTTTCAATATGGAGAAAATAAATTTTTGAAAAAGTGTAAAAGCTCAGGGGTGAACGGTTTGATTGTAGTCGACTTACCTTGGCCAGAGAATAAAGATTTTGCAAATCGATGTGAAAAAAAATCAATAATTTTTGTACAATTATTATCTCCTACAACTTCAACTAGTAGAATGAAAAAAATTTTAGATAAGAGCCATAATATGTGTTATTACATTTCAATGCTAAGCACTACCGGCGGAAAATTAAAAAATTCCCCTAAAAGAATAATAGAAAATTATTTAAAGATTAAACGTATGAATAAAAGGAAAAATATAGTTATTGGATTTGGTATTACTGAAAAGACTATTTCTAAATTTAAAAAGGCTGACGGACTAGTAGTCGGCAGCCAATTATGTAAGAAAATAACGTTGTCATTAAAAAACCGACAAAATCCTGTCACAAATTTAAGTAGAATGGTATACAATCTGAGAAGGAGAATCAATTGAATTGGATAACAAAATTTATAAAGCCAAAAATTAAATCACTCTTTGAAAAAAAAACATCGAGGACAAAAGAAACACTTTGGACTACTTGTGTATGTAAAAATCTTGTTTACAAAGAGGATTTAAAAATAAATTATAATTGTTGTCCTAATTGTGGAGTACACCACAAATTATCTTGCAAAGAGAGATTTGAACTTTTTTTTGATAACAGTGAATTTGAAATAATAGACACCCCTTTACCGAAAGATGATCCGCTGAGCTTTGTTGATAACAAGAAATATATTGACAGATTGAAAGCAGCAAGAAAGTCAACTAACCAAAATGATGCAATATTAATTGCAAAAGGAAAAGTTAAAAATATTGATATAATAGCTGGTGCTCAAGATTTTAGATTTATTGGAGGATCATTTGGAGCGGCCTCTGGGGAAGCTTTTATCTCCGGAGTTCAAAACTCAATTGAAAACAAAAAACCATTTATTTTTTTTAGTTGTAGTGGTGGTCAAAGAATGATGGAGTCATCGATAGCTTTAATGCAGATGTCTAGAACAACTCTAGCAGTAAATGAACTTAAAAAGAATAATATCCCTTATATAGTTGTACTTACTGATCCAACAACTGGAGGCGTGACTGCTTCATGGGCGATGTTGGGAGATATATTGATTGCAGAGCCCAAAGCGACTATTGGATTTGCAGGTAGAAGAGTTATTCAAGACACAGTGAGAGAGACTTTGCCAGAGGAATTTCAATCAGCAGAGTACGTAAAAGAACATGGGGGTATAGACTTGGTAATTGAGAGAAAATACCTCAATTCAACAATTGGTACATTACTAGAAGTACTATTGAAAAAATTTGAAACTCAGGTTAAAAGCGAAAATCCTGATGTTGTCACAATCGATAAAACTTTACAATCAACTGGCTAAAAAAAAGCCGTTTAATGATAAGATAAGTTTTGGTCTTAAAAGAATTAAGTTAGCATTAGAAAAATTAGGACACCCAGAGAAAAAATTAAGAAACGTTATAAATATACTTGGCTCAGACGGTAAATTTTCAGTTTTAACGTTTTTGAAATATTTTCTTGAAAATGCAGGAAAATCATCCTCTGCTTTTATATCTCCAGATTTAGTTTCAATAAGAGAAAGATTTTGGATGGGCAAAGATTACTTGTCATATAAAAAAATACAAGAAACAATTAAAGAAATTGAAAAATTAAAAATTCCGCTTACAATTTTTGAAAAACTTACATTAATATATATAATTAATGCTTCAAAAAAAAATAATGATTACAATCTTGTTGAAGCTGGAGCATTATTTGCGAAAGACTCTACGAATATTTTTGATTTTCCCGTTCTCCAAGTAGTTGTTAATATTAATAAACAACATTTAAATTTTTTAAAGAAAAAAACGATTGATGAGGTTATTTACCAGAAGGTAGCATTTCTATGTCAATTTTCAAAAATTTATGTTGCTAGACAATCTAAAAAAAATATCAAAAAAATTAAGTATTATTTAAATAAAAATAAAAGTGAGAAAATTTATTCAAATTCATGGCATCTTAAAAAAAATAAATTTGGGTTATGGTATAAGGATAAAAATCATTCAATTAAGATTAATAATAATAATATTTTTTCTAAGGGATTATTAGATAATTTAGCAATGGCAATCAAAATATCATTAGATTTAGGCATTTCTAAAGAGTTGATAAAAAGAACTTTGCCGAAAATCAGATTAAATGGAAGAATCCATTATATCAGAAATGGGAAAATTAAAAGAAGACTTAAATATAGAGAAAAATTACTGATCGATGGATGTCATTCTCAAGTTAGTGCAAAAAATTTTGCAAACTATTTAAGAACTGTTAAAGGTCCTAAGTATGGTATCTGGGGAATGTCAAAAGGTAAGGACCCAAAAAACTTTATTAGAGAATTTAAAGGAATATTTAATGATATATTTGCTGTACCGTTTGGTTCAGAAAAAGCATGTTTTGATCCAATGAAGTTAGCGGCTATAAAAATAAAAGGACTAAATATTAAAGTTGGTAAAAATTTTAATCAAGCAATTAACAAAATTTCTGATAACAAGAAAAAAATAATCTGTATTTTTGGTTCACTTTATCTTTGTGGTGATGTTCTTAAAAAAAATTAGATATTTTCATTTATCCAAGAAACGATATTGGATTTTGTAGAAGCTCCCACCTTTGTCGCTTTAAGTTGTCCGTCCTTAAAAAGTAACATTGTTGGGATTCCTCTAATACCGTACAAAGTCGGTGTATTGGGTTCTTGATCAATATTATGTTTTGCTATAATTACTTTATCCTGCATCTCACCAGAAATTTCCTCTAAAACTGGTCCTATTTGTTTGCAAGGACCGCACCATTCTGCCCAAAAATCTACAACGACAGGTTTACTACTCTTAATAACATCGTTTTCAAAATTTTCATCAGTAACTTGTTTTGTAGCCATCCTTCTTAATGTATTATTTTTTTTTTGATGTCAATGAAATTGCTAAGCATTTTCATAATATTTCTGCAATTCTAGTACATATTCATTTATTTCATCTAACTGTGACATTTTAATTTTGTCATTTTCGTTCAAGTTTCTTAGATCATCTACAGCTTTAAATGCACTTGGTATAGTTGTGAATGGTTTTTTTTCATTAGTTAAAAAATTTTCTGCAAAATGACGGTGGATTTCACTATAATCTTTCTTGCTTAATAAATCTGGGTTATTTTCAAAAATAAGCCTGTTTGCAAGATAAGAGTAGCGCTCGTCTTCAAAAATATCTTTTAATTTCAACTTTTCTTCCCAAGTGTTTGATTCATTAAATTTTTTTAGATTAGCATTATCTTTAAAATTTGGGAAATTACCGCTGTAAATGGTTTCTTCAACATACTTATCAAGTTGATTACTTTGATTTTTTTCTTCAACTTCTTCTTTTTTTAAAATTGATATCTTTTCAGCCAAAGATTTGTTCTTTTTAATTTTTTTTGCTCTTGATATTAAAGTCTCCATTCCTATTTCATTGTATGGCTCAATATTCTTCATGTAGCTAGGATTCATTAAAACAGGATGTGCTGAATGCTTTATTGTTCTTATAGGTTTTGGTGACTTTTTTAATTCTTCTTTTAAGTGTTCAATTGGAATGTTTAAATAATGATCACAGTCATGTCTTAAATCAAAACAAAGCGGATATTGATAAACAGGATGTTGGAGAACAAAGGAAACGAGATGTGCTTTGGGTCCACCTCCGTAATTTTCAGTGGTAAAACACATCAATTCTTTGTCTAGAACTGATAAAACCTCATTCTTGCTTGTTGTCATGAATGCTGATTGCCAAAGTGCAGGCACTTCCCTCTTTATAAGTTTTGCAGCTGATAATGTAGCTTCACAATCACTCTCTGCCGAGTGTTTAAATTCATGCTTTAAATCATTCGCCTTAGAGATGCTAGTTAATTTAAATTCAGGATTATTTTTAGATGTAGTTCCAGTTTTTATTGATCCTGGATAATACATATGCGCTGCCCTAGCTACATGCAATAAATCAGCTTCAGAATTTCCATTTGAATTCATTAAATAAGGCTTCTCTAAACTTCTCCAAAAGGTAGATCGACAAATATTTCTATCAAATTGAGAAGAGTTCCATCCCAATGAAATAATCTTTCCGGATTTATTTAAGAATTTAAAAATTTGCTTTACCATTTCATATTCACTCAAATTCGTTTCTTTTAACCTTTTTACGCTAACTCCATTTGTTAAAAGTGCCCCAGGATGAGGAATAAATGTTTTATTAAGTCTTGCAAAAAAAGTAGCTCTACTAATTTCCTCAAGATTGTCGTTACATTTAATAAAGCTTGCCTCTAAAATTTGTGAAAAATTTAATGAACTGTCTGATGTTTCAAGATCATAAAATACAAAATTTGACATTGTTATTTTAGTGCTTTTATTTTATTTGAATTTTCAGAAATATTTGCTCTAGTATTATCAGGATCTTTGATATTTTGTAACGTATTTTTTATTGATCTTGCATCTCGTCCAAAATTCTCGACCTCGTCTAAAGCTTCTTGAATATTATTTCTTACGTTAGCAATATTTAAAAAATGTTTATCAAATCGTTGTGAAATTTTTGTCAAGTCTAAGTAAATTTGCTTTGCATGTTTTTGTATTTTTAACGTTTGAAATCCAAGATGAAATGCTTGGATCATTGAGCATAGGACATTCGGACCAGCCATTGTGACTTTATATTTTATTCTTAAATCTTCAATCAACAAAACTTTTGTGTCTGGGTCCCTATAACTTGTTAACTCGGAATAAAGACCTTCGGTTGGCAAATATAATATGCCAAAATCAGTCGTCTTTGGTGGTGATATGTAAAGATTATTTATTTCACCAGCTTTTTTTTTAATTGCTGCTACAAGTTTTTTTTTTGCATCATTTAATTGTTTTTTATCATTGTCGTTATAGGCATCTTCAACAGCTTTTAACTTTTCTATCGGCCAATGACTATCTATTGGACATAAAACATCATTTTGAAGTTTTATTGCAAATTCAACCTTTGTGTTATCTTCGTCTGGTCTCATTTTCGCATTTGCAATATATTGTGTCGGGGGAAGCAAATCTTTTATTAGTGCCTCTAGAGAATATTCAGCTAGTGTACCGTATTTTTTCACACCTGATAAAATTTTTGTAAAATCTTTTTGTCCTTTATTCAAAGTGTCAATAATTTTATAAACGTTACTTAGTTTTTCATCGACCTTGGTAAGAGTTTGAGTGGTATCTCTTGTAACACCTTGTGATAAATTATTAAATGAGCCACTCATTCCAGAAATTTGTGAATTTAAAGAATTCTTAAAAATCTCAAGATCATTTTTTATTTTTTCATTACTTTGATTTATTTGATCTAAATTGTTATTTTTTGTTATCTTTAAAACTAAATAAACAATAATCAATAGCGACAATCCTAAAATTAAACTTAAGATGATTATAAAAATATCCATGATTCGCAGGATACACTTGATTTTAAAAAATTCAAATTAGAAAGAGTGTTTCTTTATAAATTCCCTTATTAGCTTCATTTGTTTTTTCTTTCCATTGTTTGATGGTAAAAAATTCCTCCTAACATCAAAAAAAGTATAATTAAATTCATTTCTACTTAAGTATTTAAAAAAACTATTAAGATGAATATTTGAAAATTCATAAACTACATGTCTTATTGATATTTTTTTATCTCTTATCCTTTCAATTTTTCTCGAAAGAGAATCGTAAATTTTTTCTATTAATAAAATTTTTAATGATGCTTTGCCTAACTTTTTAATATCTTCATTAACGAATAGACCCTCATATATAAAAACCATATTTTTTTTTTTTAAAAATTTTTCAGTTTGAGAATTTTTTCCAGTTTTTCTGTCATATAATTTTTTCATTACCAGGGACTTATTGATATTTGATTTCGTAAAAATAAAATTAAAAAGTTTTTTTACTTTAGCTTGATCGTAGTGAATCTCATTTTGATCAAAGTGTTTCCCATTTAATTTTATTCTTTTTTTTGTTAATGCAATTCTTTTTTCTCTAGGCAATAAAAAAAGGTCTTTGCTTATAATGCTGACATCTTTGAAATGTTTTGTTAATCGTTTCTTTAATAAGTTAGCAAATAAGCTTTTTCCAGAGCAAGTAATTCCATCAACTGTGATTATTTTATTTTCCTCTTTTTTTAATTTTTTAAATAAATTATAATTTTTTAATTTCATAAGTAATACTCTGCCCATAATTTAGGTTTTTTTGTACAAACAGCATCGATAGATATTTTTTGTTTTCTAAGATTTTTTATTAAGGATTGTATTTTATTCACATGTTTTATATTTACAAGTTCTGGGGATACTATACAAATTTTAACTTTTTTTTTCTTTAGATAAAAATAAAAATTTTTTTTTAGTTCAAAATTTTTAAAGTGATCGATCCAAATCCATTTAATACTTCTAAATAGAAAATTAATTTTCTTTAATTCTTCAAATTCAGAATATCTGATAGAGACTTTAGTTTTTTTCATATTTTTTAAAACTGTAGAAAAAGTCTGATCATGAAAGAAGAAATTTTTTACTTTTCTTTTTTTTAACTCTCGCAAAATTTCTTTTTCTAACCCCTCCTCTTTAACATTTAAAACAATAAAACTATGTTTGTAGTGTCTAAGCCATTTGGAAAATAATACACCGTTCTTAAATGGGTCATGATGTAGATATAATTGTTTATTTTTTGACCTTAAATCTATTTCCACCCCTAAATTTTCTTGTGTCTTTTTTAAAGAACTAATTGTATTTACTCGATGTTTAATAATTATCATAATCCTAATGATTTAGTTTGTTCATTATTTATAAAAAAAACATTAAGTATTTTTTGGCCATTGTATGGTTCAATTTTTTTTAAAGACTTATTAAATATATATTTTTTGTAATTCATCTTTTTTAGTACTTTAAAAATTTTATCACAAATTTTCGGATCATATTCAATCATTAAGATCGGTTTATGTTTTTTAATTGTTTGATGAGAGCCTTGAACACACTCAAATTCATGGCCCTCCAAATCCATTTTAATGAAATTGGTATTAAATTGAAATTTATCAAGTTTTTGAGTTTCAACATATGTCTTTTCAATACTTAGCTTTTTAAAAAGATCATTTACATATAAAGACTCCTTTAATCTCTTTTTTATTCCATTAATGCTTATTCCAGAAAGTTGTGTAAGGGGATAATTTTTAAAATATGGAATATAAAACTTTTTTCTGGCTCTGCTATTACTCAACGCTAAATTATAAAAATTAAAAAATTTATCTTTTTTTTTGATCTTATTTAAATTTTTACATAGTTCGGGGATAGGCTCAAAAGAAATAATTTTATTAAATTTTAAAAATTTTCTTATAGAATTGTATGACATTCCATCATTGGCCCCTATGTCTAAGATAACCTTTTTTTTTGAGAAGAAATTTTTTTTTTCAAGAATTTTAAGTATGTCAAAATCTCGATCGTAAATGAAACCTGAAAAAAATTTACCAGTTAAAAACCTCATAAATATAAAAAGATAAATATTTGACCTAAATAATTTTTCAATTAAATTTAATACATAATTATTCTGAGTCATTTTTTGTCTTTAAAAATTTTAATTGAAATAAATAAATAAAATTAAAAAAAATATGGCTCACAAATGTTGAAAATCTATTTTTCCACTTTGACTCACCATAAAGTCTATTTTTAAAAATAACTTTAATTGTTTCAACTTCAAACTTATTTTCTAAAGCAACATAGGTTACGTATGTATCTAAAACTGTATGATTTACAGGTACATCGGTAAGATATTTCATTAAATCTTTACTAAATATTTTTGGTTGGGCATTTATTTCTTTAAGTTTATAGCCCAAAATAATTGAAGCGAATCGTTCATGAAATCTACTTACTATTCCATCAAAACCTCTATTATTTGTTCTGAAACCTTTACCAAAAATCTTACTTTTTCCATTTATAATTGTAAATAATTTAAAGAAATCAATTAATGGAGTTTGAAGATCGGCATGGGCCCAGCCTATGTATTTTCCGTTAGATATTTTTAACCCTTCCCAGATACCTCCTCCATATCCATTATTTCTATCGAGAGTAATTTTTTTGATTATAATTTTATTGTCTTTATTCATATCTACTGCCTCGTCTATTTTTTTTCCTGTGTTATCAGTCGATCCATTATTAACAAAGATCAATTCACACTTTTCATTTTTTAAAGGGAATTTTGAAAATTCTTGGTATAAAGGCATTATATTTCTTTCCTCATTATAACATGGTAAAACTAATGAAAAATTAATAGACATTATTAAGAGTTAGCATAAAAATAACCAATCGTATAATTTTATTTTTTATGAAGGCATTTTTGATCATTCCAATGGGAGGAAAGGGCAAAAGGTTTATCCGCGCAGGATATAAAGTATACAAACCTTTTTTAAAAATTGATCGTAAAAATTCAATATTTGAAAGCATCATTTCAAATTTTAAGGAGTTTAATTTAGACGTAATTTTAATAGGCAATAAAGAAAGACTTAAAAAATACAAAAAAATTTTAAAAAATAAGAAAATATTTTTTATTAATATAAAGAGTCATAATAAGGGGCCTGTGTACTCTATTAAAATTGCAATGAAAAAAATAAAAGAAATTATTAAAGATAATCAAAATATATTTGTAAGTTATTCTGATATTTTTTGGAAATGGAATATAAAAAGTGTAAAAGATAAAATTAAAAAAAATGAATTAATTGTATTTTCTCACACAAATTTTCATCCTCACTTAGAGATAAACTCAAAATCTGATTTTTGTAAAGTTAAAGGAAGTTTTATAAAAGATATAAAAGAAAAAAATACATTTACAAAGAATTACCAAAATGAACACCTGGCAATAGGTTGTTATTATTTTAAAAACTTAAATCTTATTGAAAATTTTTTTAATATTGAAAAGGAAATTTTTAGATACAAAAAAGAAATCTATTTAGTTTCCATGATAAAGTTTTTTTTAAGAAATAAAATTAAGATTTTTAACTATAGAATTAATAAATTTGTTCATCTGGGTACCCCAGATCAGTTTGAAGATTTCACAAATTGGAAAAAGTCAATACAAAACTTAAAAAACAAGATCGTTCTTAATAATAATCCGACTGTTGTTTTAATGGCTGGAAAAGGTCTAAGAATGAAAAAATATAAAATACCAAAACCTTTTTTAGATCTTGAAAAAAAGCCGGCTTATAGGTTTATTCTAAACAGATATTCCTCCAGAAAAAAAATCTTAATAACTTTATATAAATTCTCTAGATATTTAAAAAATGAAAAATCTCAAATCTATTTTATAAAACCAACAAAATCTTTAATTCAAACATTAGAAAATAGTACCGATATTATATACAAAAAAAATAACTATTTATTGACTTCATGTGATTGTGTTGGAGATTTTAAAAAAAAAATATTACTAGAATTTATTAAAAAGAATAATCTAGATGCTGTGATTTTCGGTTTTAAATTTTCTCTTTTACAAAAAAAATTGAGCAATTCTCATACGCAATTAATGATTAAAAATAATAAGATTTTAGATATTAAGGTTAAGAAAAAATTTAACAGAAATTATTTAGGTCATGCAGGTCTTTTTTGGATTAAAAACGGAAGAATATTTAAGAATTTAGAAAACTTTAAGCTTTCAAAATATAATAGGAATTTAAAAAGAGAGGCACTTATTGATGATTATTTTAAATATTTAATAAAAAATAAAAAAGCTAGAATTTCTTTTTTTGAGTTAGATAATTATATTCACATAGGATCAATGAAAGAGTATGATGAATATATATACTGGAAAAATTTTTTTAATGACTGAATTTAGAAATAAAATAGTAAAAAAAGGTATTCCCTCTTTTTGTACTGCTAATTTTGATGTTATTGAAATAATATTTAAATTTGCTAAAATTAATAGATTTCCGATTTTATTAGAGTCGACTTCAAATCAAGTCAATCAAGATGGTGGGTATACTGGACTTAAGCCAAAAAACTTTAAAAAGAAAATATATAAAATTGCATCGGAATACAGAATCAAAAAGCAAAAATTATTTTTAGGGGGAGATCATTTAGGGCCATTACCATGGAAAAGATTAAAAGAAAATAAAGCCATGGAAAATGCAAAAGAGCTTGTTAAGCAATATATTAATGCCGGTTTTAAAAAAATACATTTGGATACAGCGATATTATGTTTAAATCAAAAAAAAATTAGTAGAGAAGAAGTTGTGTCTAGATGTACGAAATTAATTAAAAATATCCCAAAGAAAAAATTAAATACTATATTTTTTGTTGTTGGTACAGAAGTTCCAGCTGCAGGTGGGGGCGATAATGTGAAACCAATTGTAACAAAAATGAATAATATTAAAAAAGATTACCTAAGCTATAGGAAATTTATTTCAAAGTTTTTATCGAGAAAAAAGCAAACTTTTGGACTTGTAATTGATCCAGGGATAGGTTTTCAAAATAGAACATTGACTAAATCAAATTTTAACAAGATAAATCAGAAAAAAAATTTTAGTTTAAAAAATAATTTTATTTTCGAAGCACATTCGTCTGATTATCAATCATTAGCTGATTTAAAGAAATTGTGTAATAAAAATTTCAAATTTTTAAAAGTTGGACCTGAATTGACATATTTTTTTATGAGAGCGATCCTTCTAATGGAGAAAGTTGAAAGAAACATATTTTTTAAAAATTCAAATTTAAAAGAAGTATTATCATTTCAAATGGATAAGAATAAAAAATATTGGTATAAATATTACTCTAAGACAAAGTATGACACTGAGTTTTTGAAATTACATAGTTTACTCGATAGAGCAAGATATTATTGGGATAATAAAAAAGTTAGACAATCAAAAAAAATTTTATTTAAAAATATTAATAGCCTAAAAACTACTGAATTTGATTTTCTATTTAGTCTAAACTCTAAAGAGAAAAAATTTAAAAAAAAAGAGAAATTAAGTAATGTTAGTTTTTTGTTATTTCAGTTTCTCAAAAATTCACTAATGAAATATTATTGGGCTTGTGGCTACAAAATAAACAAGCAGCTTTATTAATGCTTTATATCACTATTCTTAAAATAAATTGAAGCTAAGAGTATAGGCAGCAGTAAAAGTCTCACAGCTATTTGTTGAAGTGGAATTGCAATGATGAATACGATTAAATAAATAAAAGTAATTAATACTAAAGCCTTATTTATATTTTTTGAGGTAAATAAAAGATAAAATATAAATCCAAATGGTATTAAAAAATTAACACTTAAAACTTTTATTAAAGATAATAAGTTAATATTATTCCCAACTTGGGTGAGTTGAGCAAAACCAAACTGACCTTCTTGAGAATTGAATAATGAGTAAAAATTTGGATTTAAAATACATTTAATAATATCGAAATTTAATAAAGAAAAAATTGAAAGTGATATCAAAATAGATAATAAAACTTTTTTGTAGTCACTGTTAAAAACAAGCCAAATGAACGACATAAGAAATCCAGCTTCTCGATTCAATTGTGCCAAAGTGACGAAAAATATAAACGGAATAAATTTTTTTATTTTGCTGAAATAAAAAGCTGATGACATAAGAAACAAATCTATTAACGAGAAATATTCACCTAATGGATTTATAAAAACAAAAACTATAAATAAAAGAAAAATAAGTTTGTAACCATACTCCAAGGGAAATGTTTTAAATAGAATTAGATATGATAAAAAGATGAATAAACTAAACAAAAATAATTGAGCGTAATATGGTGCGTTTAATCCAAAACTTTGAGAAAAATTATAGAATTTAAACAAAGCAAACTGCCAGACCCACCTACCTCTCTGTCTTTCCTCTTGAGATTTTGTAATTACACAAGATCTATCAAAAAATAAACTATAGTTATCTTTTTGTGTAAGAAAGTTTGAAATTAAAGTTTTTGGATTATTTTTTTCTTTAATCCATACCGAAAAATTTTCTTGGTTTTTTATTTTGTTTTCATTTATCCCTTCGTATTTTTTTAAAACTTCACCATCTGAAATGTATGGTTTTAAACCACTGATTATATTATTATTTTCTCTGTGAATTTCGTTATTAAAAGTAACAGTAACAATTATAAGAACAAAAAGATTAAATAGAATGTTTTTAATTAAACTATTGTTTTCAATATATTTCATTTCTTTTTATTATTCTTAGAGTATACTAAATAACAGTCAATATGGATTATTTATGAGTAATAGCGCTTTTGGTTTATTAATTGTTCTAGCTGGAGTATTTACTATTTTTGTTGATCATCAAAGTGCGTGGATAATATCAGCAATTTTAATTGGTGCTGGAACTGGACTTTTTTTCTGGAGAGATGAGAAAAATAAATAAATTTTTTTGGATAAATGGTTTTTTGGGGTCGGGAATATTTTATTATTTCATAAGAAAAATACAAAATATTAATAACGTAGACCCATCTTCAGATCCTTTTGGACTTATGGGTGCAGCATATTATGGAATAATACTAGGTTTTGTTTTTGGTATTAAATTTATTGATCTAAAAAAGATTATAACTTTTTTTAAAAAAAGAGATGGTAAATATTGAAAATTTTTATTGCTTTTGGACATCACAATACAAAGACCTCATTTAATGCTGCGGTAAGAGATACATTTATTGATGAAGCAAAAAAATGTGGTCATGATATTGATTTAGTAAATCTGTTTGAAGAAGAAAATCAATTACCTTTTTATAATCAAAATATAAACCCTCCGCCAAAATTAGTTTTAGATTATAGGAAAAGATTGGAAAAATGTTCAGTTATGATGTTAATTGGTAGTTGTCATAATTTAAGATTAAACTCTATCTTAGAAAATTGGATAGACTGGGTCCTACATCCTAAGTGGTTTTTTTCCTATAGATCTCTTATACCTGGTAATAAATTTTTTAAAAATTATGGTTACCCGGTTCCTGGTGCGATGAAAGGTAAGTTGGGCATTGTTTCAATAAGTTATGGGGGTCCGATGGTAAGTTATTGGAATTTTTCTTTTTTTGACAATATCCCTTTTAGAAGAATAAAAAAATCTGTTTTCCAACTTGGTGGATTAAAAACAAAATATATTCGATTTTATTCTATTTTACCCGCAATGAATAAAGCAACTTTTGATAATCACATGAAAAGGGTAAGAAAATTAGCCAAAAGTTTATAGAAAAATATAATGAAATTTTTATTTAAATAATTATAAGTAAGGTATGGAAAAATTTAAAGATTGGGCAACTGAAGTAGCCAAAACTATGTTTCGTGAAGATGAAAAATCATCTTTCAGAAATTTACCTAAAAGCACCAGGTTGAGTATCCTTTTGCAGCTAAGTTTTATTTGGTCAGTAATATTCAGTATATATGTTTTTCAGTACGAAACGATGGCTTTAGGTTTTGGTGCTGTGATGCTAGCCCACTGCCTTCTTATTTTTGCAGTTTATTACACCTTTAAACAGTTTCATCGCGGAATTAAAAATGATCAATCTTTACAATCCGAAACTAAAACGGCAGAGTATAGTCCTCCAAAATTGATTATTTTTGCTTTAGTTGTTTTTATTGTTTTCATTTTTACTCGAGGATTAATGGTGTTAGATAAAAATCAGAATAGTTATAGTATTCCATATAAGGGTCCAGAAACGACTACGCTTGAGCGAATTGAGAGATTTTTTATTAGAAAATGAAACTTTTAAGAGTGGGTGACCCTGGTAATGAAAAAGTCGCCGTTGTTGATAAAAAAGGTATTCATCGAGATATATCAAAAATATTAAAAGATCTTAATCCTGAAACAATTAATTTCAAAAATTTAAATAAATTAAAAAATATTAATATAGAAAATTATCCAAAAATCGAATTTGAACGTATTGCAAGCCCGGTTAATAGACCGCTTGATTTCTTTGCTATAGGATTAAATTATAAATTACATGCTCAAAAAACGAAAAGTTTAATTAAAAATGAACCAATAGTTTTTAATAAAAGTGTAGGATGTATTCTTGGACCAAACGATCCAGTAAAAAAGCCGAAGAATTCTAGAAAACTTGATCATGAAATTGAGGTGGCAATAGTAATGGGAAGAAAAGGAAAAAATATCAAAAAAGAAAACGCTTTAGACTATATTTTTGGACTTTGCATTTGCAATGATTACTCAGAAAGAGACTGGCAAAAAAACAGGAATGGTCAATGGGTTAAAGGGAAATCAATAGCAGGAAATTTAGGTCCACACCTTGTAACATTAGATGAAATTAAAAACTTATACGATATAAATTTAAAATTAAGCTTAAATGGAAAAGAAAAACAGTCAGGGAATACTAAAGAATTGATATTTAATTTTGAGTTTTTAGTTTCCTATTTGAGTGAATTTCTAACTTTGTATCCAGGGACAATTATCACAACTGGTACTCCATCTGGTACTATAATGGAAGATCAAAATCCCGAGTTTTTAAAACATGGTGACAAACTTTTTCTTGAGGTTGATTATTTGGGTCAGCAGAACCAACAGATAATTGATGAATAACTAATTTTTTTCAATTATATTTAAGTGTCCCATTTTCCGTTTAGGCTTAATTTCTTTTTTTTGATAGTCAAAAAAAAATTCATTTTTAGAAAATTTTTTTGATCTAAATTTTACAATGTCACTTCCTAAAATATTAATCATTTTTCCTTTAATCATCTTCTTTAAACTTAAAAAATCTAAATTACAAACTGCTCTTATATGCTGATCAAATTGAGAGGAATTAGATGCATTAATTGTGATATGTCCACTATTATGAACCCGGCTTGCGGTTTCATTTGCTAAAAGTTTATTTTCTTTATCTATAAAAAACTCAACAGCCATCGTACCAACATAACCATGTTTTTCCAGTATTTTTTTTGCATATTGATTAGCTGTAATTTTTAATTTCTCAGGTATATTTGCTGGTATTGTTGTTGTTTTAAGAATCTGATCTTGATGAAAATTTTCAAAAGGCTCGAAAATATTAATTTTATTGCTGTGATATCTTACTGCGATAATGGAAAATTCTTTAATTAATGCTACTTTTTTTTCTAAAATAAACTCATTAGAAAAATCTATTGTATGGTTATTTATGTCATTAAGTGAATTTATTCTAAAAGAAAAATGCCCATCATAACCACCAGTCGTTGATTTCAATATACCTGGTAGCAAGTTTTGATTTTTTTTTAGATCGTCAAAAGAATTGACTATAGCATACTTTGTTGTCGGTATATTCAGATCATGAAAAAATTTTTTTTCCAGTTTTCTGTTCTGAACTACCTTGTTAATTTCAGGTTTTGGATATATTGGTTTAAATTTTTCAATAAACTTTAATGTTTCAAAATCAAAGTTCTCAAATTCTAGAGTGACGAAGTCAACTTTTTTACAAAAATTCTCTAATTTATTCTTATCACGAAGATTACAAACAAAAAGTTCATCACAATAGTTTTTTGCTGGTACTTCATCTTCCTCACTTAATACAACAGTTTTAATATCAATTTTCTTTGCAGCTTGACAAAGCATCATACTTAATTGTCCTGAACCGCAAATTCCTAAAACTAGTTTAGTCATTAACTTTTTGGTTTTTTTTTAATTGATTTAGTTTGTTTAACTCTAAATTTTATTAAGTTATTATTTATTTTTTCATCATTTAAAGCTAATATTTGTGCAGCAAGTAATCCAGCATTCATAGAGTTATTTATAGCAACAGTTGCGGTAGCAACTCCTTTTGGCATTTGAACTATACTAAGCAAAGAGTCTAAACCTTTTAAACTTTTTGTTTCTATAGGAACACCTATTACAGGCAACGAGGTCATCGCAGAAATCATTCCAGGTAAGTGAGCAGCTCCCCCCGCACCTGCGATTAAAACTTTGTATTCTTTTTTCGCTTTTTTTGAAAAAGAATAAAGTCTCTCAGGAGTTCTGTGCGCTGAAACTATTTTTGTATCAAAAGATATCTTCAATTTTTGTAATATTTTCTCACAATCTCTCATGATGCGATAGTCGCTTTTTGAACCCATCACAATACAAACTTTAAGTTGATTTTTATTTGCTTTCACAGAACAATTTAACAATTTTAGTAATAAAAATAAATCTAAAAAAATTTAAATTCACATTTATAACATTTTTATGACAACTAATTCGCTAATTGTAAGGTCATAGTAGTTCTTATGAAAATAATATACGCGATTGTGTTTATTCTATTATTGAACAATTGTGCAGGTGGAAATGTTGCAAAAATTAAATTTGGAAAAAGATGTACAGTTTCAAATGCAGAAAATTTACAAGAATCTTCTTACATTTGGTTTATAAGTAAAGAGGCTCTTGAAAATTTTGATAATAGGATAAACAAAAAAAATTGTTTAAAAAGCTAACATTTTAAACAAAATATGCTAGTAAGGAGTAGATGTTATCACTCCTTGCTAGCTTGTCAAAACCTCTATTGTATATAGGGATCTTTTTTTTTATAACTTTAGATACATATAGTATGAAAGAAAAACCTTATCATCATCTTCCTGATGGTTCATTTAGAAATCCAGAGGGATCTCCTAAAAGAGATCCAAATCTAAAATGGTCATATAAAATTTTTAATGAGGAAAGAAAGAAAATAAAGTTAGATATTCCCGAAGATCATGTAATTCCAAGACAAAAGGTGCTGGAAGATCTTGAGGTAAATAAAAAAAATGACTATATCGCTTGGATTGGTCATGCTACTTTCTTAATAAAATTGGGAGAAACTACAATAATAACTGATCCTGTTTTTTCAAAAAATACTGGGCCTTTAATTTTTGGTCCAAAAAGATATGTTCCACCAGCAATCAAACTTGAAGAAATACCAAAAATAGATTTATTTCTTCTAACTCACAATCATTACGATCATCAAGATATGGCAACTATAAGAAATTTTCCTTATAAAAATAGTAAAGTTATTATTCCGCTAAAACTAGGAAAATATTTTAAAAGTTACAAAGATGTGAACGAGCTTGATTGGTATGAAGAAATAAAGATTAATAATGACATAAAAATTACTTTACTTAGTGCAGTTCATTGGTCCAAAAGAGGAATATGGGATACTAATAAAACTTTATGGGGGAGTTTTCTAATAGAATATAAAAATAAAAAAATTTTATTTGCTTGTGACACTGGTTATGGAAATATTTATAAATATCTTGGTGAAAAATATGGTCCGATAGATATTACATTTATCAATATAGGCGCATATAATTTTTATCCTATAATGCCTGTTAAAGACAAATCTATTTATCATACTAATCCTGAAGAGGCCTTACAAATAGCTAAAGATCTTAGAAGCAAAAAAATTATTGGAATGCATTGGGGTACAGTTGTTTTATCCTTAGAGCCGATTATGGAACCACCGAAAAGATTTAAAAATTCTGCTGAAAAATTTGGATACAAAAAAGATGACGCAATTGTATTTAAAATAGGGCAAGTCACAAAGTTAAATGATATTTTAAACTAATTTAGTTTTCTCTTAAATTCTCTATCAATCATTGATGTAAGAGAGTCTACCAAATTATCTGAAAAACTAAAAATTTCATTATTTTGATATTCCTTGGAGAGATTTTTATTTGGGTTCGTTTTGTCTTCAACTATTATTTTAGAGTTAGGATTATTGTCTTTTAGATAAACAAGCATTAGCCAATTTTCATCAGTTTCATCATCTGATTTTATGAAAATTTCACTTGTTTCATATCTATTGTCTATTACTCTCAGTAAAGACATTTTTTTTGGTAGCCATCTTTTATTTAATTGAAATACACACGAGGCCATACTTCTATAGAAACTTTCAAGTGTTGTTTCAATTTTTTCTCGCTCAATATTAAATTGTCTTTCCTTTTCTAAAAGATCGGTTCTTGTATCACTCTCTGTGACTTCTATTCCAAGCTGCTCTATTCTTTCTCTAATTTTCTGGTCTCTTATCGCCTGATATTTTTGTCTAATTTTATCGATACGCTCTTGAACCTCATTATAGTTTTCTCTTTCTTGACCTAAAACAAATTTTTCAAGGCTTTTGATTTCTAAAGCTTCTCTTTTTCTAAACTGCTCAATTTTCTTCTCAAGTTTTATTTTTTCATAAAACCGCCTTTGTCTCTCTGCTTGCTCTTTTCTTAATTGAGCTTGTTCCTGTCTAATAAATTTTTTAAGGTCTAACTTTCTCTCTTTTTCTAATTTTTTTTCTTCTTTAATTTCAATTTCTTTTTTTTTTATCTCTTCTATTTGGCGTTCACGACTTTGTTTTATCTTCTCGTTTTTTTCTTTCTCAAGTTCGCGTAATTTCTCATTTTTTCTTCTATCTCTTTCCTCTTCAAGAACTTCTTTAAAAGTTTGGATTTTATCTGATATATTTTGGAAAAATCTTTGGATAGTTTTATCTAAATTAAAACTAAAATTATACTTTGGTTTAAAATTCTCTGTTATTCTTACAATTTTTCTGAAAAATTCTCTTGAGGTTGCCTGTTTTTTTTTAAATTTTTTTCTTTTTATTTTTTTTTTAATTCTTAGTCTTTTTTTTACAAATCTTTTTTTAAATAATCTTTTTTTAACCGATTTTTTAACTCTTTTTTTAATCGATTTTTTTTTTCTTTTTTTTTTATATTTTCTTTTCATTCCCGATATTAATTAAATATCAGTTTTTAGGAATATATATAGTCTCTTGTGGGTCGAGTAGTGTCGAAATTTTTCACAATTTGTAATTGAAAAACTGCCAGATCTCTATATTTAAAAGCTGCCGCGCAACTTGATAGATAAAATTCCCACATTTTAACAAATCGTTCATCAAAAAGATCCTTTACCAAATTCTTTTTCTCTAAAAATCTTTCAAGCCAACTTTCTAATGTTTTGTCATAGTGTCTTATTAGTGTTTCTGTATCTGACACGATCAGACCAGTTTTTTCAATTGGATTTATTAATTGACTTAAAGAAGGACATACGCCTCCTGGAAAGATATACTTGTTAATAAATTGATTAGGTGGGGATGGAGCATCTACGACGCCAATCATATGTAATAAAAAAATTCCATCTTTTTTAAGAATTTCATTTATTTTTTTGAAAAAAGTTTTATAAAATTTTATTCCAATATGCTCACCAAATCCAACACTTACAATTCTATCATATTTTCCTAATATTTCTCTGTAATCTTTAAGTTCAAAGTTAACTTGATTTTCCAAACCAAGTTTTTTTGATTTTTTTTTACAATAATTAGTCTGGTTGGTGCTTAATGATATGCCAGTAACTTCGCAGCCTGTTTTTTTTGCAATTTCAAAGGCTAAGCCACCCCAACCACATCCTATATCTAAAATTTTTTGATTTTTTTTTATATCTAATTTTTTAATTATGTGCTCAATTTTATTTTTTTGCGCCTCTTCCAAAGTTTTCGTATCTTTTTTCCAATAAGCACATGAGTATTGTCGATAGTCTTTATCTAAAAAAATATCGTATAATTTTTCACCCTTTTCTCCACCAACATCATAATGATGTTCAGCGTTTTTTTTCGAATTGCCTGGAAAATTAAAATTAGTTATATATCTCCAAACTTGATAAAGTTTTTTCGAAAAAAAACTTGTACTGTTAAGTTCTCGTCTTCCTAGGCATTTAATAAGGCAAAAAAGAAAGTCTTTCATGCTACCATTGATGATCTCGATTTCATTACGCATATAAGCTTCGGGGAATTCTAATTCAGGATTTAAAATTAATTTCCATTTTAGATTTTCTCTAAGAATTTTCAACGTAATAGGTTTATCTTTTCTTGGACTTCCACAGATGTATTTTTGTCCTGTAGAGTCAATAAGGATAATTCCATCATTACTCCCGTATATCTTGTCAAGTAATTTTGCTAATATCATATTTTATGCTGCCTTATCTTTTTTATCTACAAATTTTAATTCACTTAAATTACTTAATAATTTTTTTTTGTCCTCTGCATTTAATAATCTCAAGGGAGGAAGAAGATTGCTAAAATTTTTATTTTTGATTGACATATAACTATGTAGGGCCGGGATCAAATTAAATTGGTCAAAAGCATTTCTGATGTTAATTAACCTATTATTATTATCTTCAATTTTTTCTTTTTGATATTGGTCAAAAACTTCTCTGGCTAGTTTATTAGTTACATTGGTGACTGCAGATATACATCCAGCACATCCGATTTTAAGACCTTCGATCAATTTAGACTCTGATCCAGGAAACATTAAAAAATTTTGTAATTTTAAACTTTTGTAAAGATTATAGCTTGAGTCTTTGCATCCAATTATATTTTTTGGAAAATTTTTTACAAGTTTGATGATATCTTCTTCTTTAAATTTAAAACCACTTAATTTTTCAAAATTATAAATTATAATTTTAATTTTTGGGTTTTTTTTTATAATTTCCTTATAAAAGTCATAAACTCCTTCAAATGTATTTTTCTTATAGTATGCGGGGGGCATGATTAAAAAGGTATTAAATCCATATTCTAAAGAGTATTTAATAAGGTCGAGATTTTCATTTAAAGAGTTGCAACCTGTTCCTAAAAAAAAATTTTTTTTTAATCTGTGAGAAGAAATTGTATAAATAAATTCCTTTTTCTCGTTAATGGAAATAAGTTGGCTTTGTCCAGTTGAACCAAAGAAAAATACCCCGTGAAGCCCATCGCTTATAATTTTTTCAGCATGTAAAACTGTTTCTTGAATATTTAATGAGTAATCTTCGTTAATTACACTCAAGGCCGCTGCATAAATACCTTTTTTAATCATAATCTTACCTTTTTCTAACTATCTAAGTTATAATAATAAATTCTAAAATGAAAGTTCTTGTTATTCAACAAAGATACGGAATTGGAGATATGGTTATCTTTACACCTTATTTGCATGCTATTTCTAAGAAATATGAAACCCCTATCACTTTATTAGCAAAAGAAAGTTCAAAAGCTAAAGATTTATTTGCAGAGGACGATCATTTCAGAGAAATAATTACTTTAGATAAATCTAAAGATGGTTTTTTTGGAATCATTAAGTTAGCAAATGAAATCAGATCAAGAAATTTTGATAAGATTTTTATTTTTAATAACTCTTTGAGATATAAAATTATTGCAAAAATTGCTAGGGTAAAAGAAATTCACCAGTATGAAATTTCATTTTTGAAGAGAAAAGATATTATGTTTAGAACGGCAAAGAATTTCACAGAAAAAATATTAAATAAAGGTATTTCTTCACAACCCAACTTAATCTTTAAAAATAGTAATGATACAAATAATTTTTTTAAGAAAATAAACAGAGATAATAAAATAATAGTTTTAGGGGTTTCAGCCTCTGGCCCGACTAAGAGATGGGACGCAGAAAATTATATAAAACTCACAAAATCTTTATCTAAAATTGCTAATTGTAAGTTTTTAATTGCGGCTGGTCCAAAAGATAATGAAATAATAGATAAATTTAAAGAGTCAATTTCAAATGAAGATTTTTTATCATTGGCTGATTTTAAAATTAGAGAAGTTATACCAATTTTAAAAAAAGCAGATATGTACGTAGGTAATGATACAGGGTTTTTACATATTTGTGCGGCTCTTGACATTAAATGCCTGGGTCTTTTTATGGACTCACCTGCTAAAAGTTATTCGGCTTACTCGGATAACATAAATGTTACAGTTCCTGATGGTGAAACAATTGAAAGTACAACACACAAAACCCAAGGAAAAGATAAAATATCTTTTGATGATGTGCTAATGAAAGCAAAAAAAATTCTTCTTAATTAAAATCTGTTTTTAATATTTTTTCTTTAGCCTCATTAACTAACTGACTTAATCGTTCAGTATTTACATCTCTATTAATATCTGGGTGAATTTTCTTTTGTAATTTTGATGAAGCTTTTAAAACATCACCTTTTGTACAACCTTTTTTTAAACCCAAAAGTTTGTATGACTCTTCTAAAGATATATTCGTAGATCCTGGAGTTTTCATATCTGATTGATTAAATTTTCTCGAGTTTCTTAGGTGCTGTATTAATCTCCAAAGCTGAAACATTTGAAGGGCGGTTAAACCTTTTATTTTTAATGCAGATAGTAATATTAGTAAAAAGGGTAGAGAAAATAAAAATTTTCCCCCAATTGCTAATATTGCCGCAAGAAAAATAGAGAGTAAAACTGCTAATCTTTTTAAAAAATAAGCTATTTTTTTACTACTTGTTTTTGCAAACCAGTTTAAAAATAAATAAACTAAGACAAAGATGATTATTCCAAATACTAAAATATTCATATAATTTTAAGTACTATGAATATACCAAAATTAAAAAAAATCCAGAGTACAAAAAATTATCATGGTATTGATATAACAGATGAATATTCTTGGGTAGATCAGCCAAATATTCTTGAAGTTTTGAAGGACCCAAAAAAACTAAATTCAGATGTTAAAGATTATATAAAAGCAAATAATCAAATTACTGAGGATTATTTTAAAGATATAAAAGATTTACAAAGTAATTTATTTAAAGAGATTAAAGGAAAAATTAAACTGGACGACAGTGGTTTAAAATACAAAGATAAGAAATATTATTATTGGGTTAAAACAGAAGCTAAAGGAAATTATGGGAAAAGAATAAGGCAACTCATTGATAAAACTAAACCTGAAGAAATATATTTTGATGGTGACTTAGAAAAAAAGAAATCTGGCTCAGAATATTTTGGCCTTGGTGCAGTCAGCGTCTCATATTGTGATAATTTTCTTGCATACTCTTTAGATTTGAGAGGATCAGAATATTATACAATACACTTAAGAGACCTCGGAACTGGTAAGAACCAAAAAGACATAATTAGAAATACAGGTGGATCCATTACTTGGTCCTTGGATAGTAAGAGTTTTTTTTACACAAAATTAGACAAATATCATAGACCAAGGCAAATATTTAAACATGTAATTGGAACTTCGACTGATGAAGATAAATTAATTTTTGAGGAAAAAGATGAAACTTTTACTTGTAGTATCGATATTACATCTGATGAAAAATATTTCATAATCGGAACCTCAGACCATATTACGACTGAGGAATATTTCTTTCCAGCTGAAAGCAAAGAAATTAAACCTACGCTTTTCAAGAAAAGAAAAAAAGATATTCGTTACTCATTAGACTCCTGGCAAGGATATTTTTACATTCATACAAATGAAGATGCCAGGGATTACAAAATTTTAAGATGCAAAACAAGTCAGATAGACAATTTGGAAGTTTACGTTCCTGGTAAGAGTGAAAAAATAATAGGTGGATTTGAATTTCTTGATAATTATATGATAAGATCAGAAAAGTCCGACGCGATCTCAAAAATTTATGTTAAGAGTTTGAAAACCAATAAAGAGGAAGAGTTAAAGATATCAGAGGAAGCTTTAGGAGTTCCAGGAGTTACTTTAATGCAAAGAGATACTAACACCAGTAAAATAAGAGTTGGTTGGGAAAGTATGGCCACGCCTGGAAGAGTTTATGAATTCGATATAATATCTAAAGAAAAAAAATTAGTTAAAAAAACCGAAATCCCGTCTGGTCATGATCCAAATAAGTATGTAGTGGAAAGAATTAAAGCTAAGTCTCATGATGGAAGAATGATACCAATAAGTCTAATTAGATTAAAAGACTCAAAACAAGACGGGAAAAGTAAAGTTTTGCTGTATGCTTACGGAGCTTACAAACACAGTATTTCTCCATCTTTCAGTGCGTCTAGGTTTTGTTTAATTGATAGAGGCATTACTTTTGCCATTGCTCATGTTAGGGGAGGTGGAGACATGGGTGACATTTGGCATAAAGAGGGTAAAAAAAAATTTAAGAAAAACACTTTTTTAGATTATGTGGCATGTGCAAATCATCTTATTGACCAAAGATACACTTATAAAGGTGGAATTTGTTTTTATGGAGGGTCTGCAGGTGGTCTTACGGGAGGAGCAGTTGCTAATATGGCGCCAGATTTGTTTTTTGGAATGCTATTATTAGTGCCTTTTGTAGACACAATGACTACAATGTTAAATGAAAAACTACCTTTAACGCCTGGAGAGTGGGAGATGTGGGGTAACCCAATTAAAAGTAAAGAATATTTTGAGTATATTTTATCATACGCGCCTTATAACAATTTAAAAAAAAAAGATTACCCGTCAATGCTTATCACAACATCTTTGTTTGATAATCGAGTTCTCTACTCTGAGCCAGTGAAATATATTGCGAGATTAAGAGATATAAAAAATGACAGTAATACCCAATTACTTAAATGTAAAATGGAAGCAGCAGGCCATGGGGGAATGTCAGGGCGCGACAACGCAATCACTGAATTAGCTGAGGAATATTCTTTTATTTTAAAGTCTGCAAAAATTTTCAAATAAAACTCTTGAAAAAATAAAAATGATCACCATATCTTAATTGTCAGTTGCCATTTGGGGCTGACAATAAACCTTGCTAACAAAGGAGGATATATGACAAGTAAGGATCTATCGATCTTTAATTCACTTAGACCTT
>MDTD01074284.1_pt1 | contig 36320 bp, 36 predicted proteins | sample 811221 | NCBI WGS metagenome assembly MDTD01 (sample SAMN05326646, study PRJNA326480) | marine metagenome | isolation source: seawater | place: Pacific Ocean: South West | collected 2011
AATAATAATGGTTTTGTAGAAAATAGATATCAAGGATTTGTTGACTATAAAGAATTAAAAAAAGACTTGAGTAAAATTAATGTTTATGATCAATAAATCTAAGATTAACGATTCTGTTAAAAGATTTTTCTGGACTTTCTGAATTTTTTATTTTTTGAAACTCAACAAAAACTTTATCACCGTTTATCATATGAGATTGAAAATGTGAATATGTATAAGATAAATTTATTCTTTCTAAAGATTGGGCAGGATTAACATAGAATAATTTTGTATTATCATCTTTATCTCTAATTTTAATTTGTGAAACTCTCTTCGGATATCCTAATTTATAAAGATTATCATGATCTTTTAAATCAGCCCAAATTGACTCTTTATTATCATTTTCAATCAAGATTCCAGGCTGGATAAAAGTAATTCTACCCTCAAAGTCATTAGTTGCTGAACATGAGAATAAAAGAACAATAACTAATATTAGAAATTTATTCATCTTCTAACTCAATGAGTAATGCTTTAGCCTTATCTATAAGATGCTGTTTACGTGGATTTTTTGCAATTTCTATAGCTTCTTCAAAATCAAATTTCGCATCTGTTTTGTTACCAATTATTCGATATAATTGTCCTCTTTCAATATAGTAAGCTGGCTGAGATCTATCCATATCAATAGCTTTATTAAGTTCAATCATACCGTTATCAAAATCAAACATATTTATATAATTTTTACCTCTCCAAAAATAAATCGAAGAATCATCAGGTTCAATTTTTATAGCCAAATCAAAAATTTCTTTTGATTGATCATATAGTCCTTTTTGAGTCTTAACTGCACCTAATACAATCAATGCCCTTACATCATTCTGATCAATTTCTAAGGCTCTAGATGAGAATGTTTCTGAAGCATCATAATCTCCTAAATAATATAGAACCAAAGATTTTTTTGATAAATGAGAGGCTATTGAAGAGTTTATAGAAATAGCTTTATCTATATATTCTAATGATTGATCTAAATCATTTTGTAGTAATAATGATTCTGAATATCCTTCCCAAGCTTTAGAAAATTCAGGATCAATAATAACTAGTTTCTCAAATGAATTCTCTGCTTCTTTATATTTACCTTGATTTAAGTACCTATTGCCTCTAATGTATAAATCTAATGAAGCTTCTGGAGAATATGTATATATCTTTGGTTCTACTTCAATATTTTCCTCAAATAAATTACAAGAAAATAAAAATAAAATCAAAGATACAAAAAGTAATAAAGAGAAAATTATAAAACTAAACTTAATTGAATTTCTAAAGTAAATATTCATACTACATAAATTAATTTTTGAAGAATTTCTTTTTCACTCTTGCTACCAGATTTTATTTGAATATCCATTTCAAGCAAATTTTCTAAAATTTCTTTCATTCTTTTATTTGAATGTTGTTTGGATTGATTAACTATTTTGTTAAATGCATAAGAAGAACTTACTTGAATTTTCTTTTGTAAATCTTTTAAATTCATTGTGGGATTAAGTTCTTGAGCCATGATAATTAATCTTACTTGCCTAGATAACATCTGTTGTATTGAAAAAAAATTTTGGCCACTACCAACCATTACTTGTAATAGCTTACTGGACTTTAATATATTTTTTTCTAATATTGAATCAATAAGTTCAAAGATTGAACTTTCTTTTATCCCTGAGACCATCAATTCAATATCTTCTTCTTCAATAATCTTATCGGGTTTATAATTACTTAGCTTAATCAATTCATTATCTAGATAACGATAGTTACTTCCTATAAGATCAATAAGTTTATTGATCCCTGATTGAGAAATTTTTATATTATAGTGAGATTGTCTTTGAATAATCCAATTCTTTATTTTTTCCCATGATCCTCGTCCTGTTGGTATATTAAACAAAAATACTTCACTTAAATCTGAAATATTTGATACTTTGTTGGATTTGAGATTTATTTCTTTGTTTTCAACAAAAATTATTTCGTTGACATTAGGTTTATTTAATGTGGATTCGTAAAAATCTTTCCATTCTTCAGATTTACTAGAAATTATTTTTGATACTAAATCATGAAATACTAAGATCCTTCTTCCTCCAAACAAAGAAATTGTATGAATATATTCCTTGTAAATATTAAAGGAAATATTATGTGAATAAATAACATTTAGATCCAAATCTGGATCATTTTTATCACCTATTAATTTTTCGAGTTTTTCTTTTGTAGAAAACTCATCATTCCCATGAAGTAACTTTATCAATACTTAAAAATAATTTGTTGGTATCATTTAAATTAAGAAATTTAATAATTATATTATTACAACTTTATGAGAAATTTCATTCTATTGATACCAAGATTAATTTATTTTGGGAGTCAAATATTAAGAGGCCTATTCGATCCTAAAATACCACTTAAAATAAAATTTGTGATCGTTCTAGCTTTATTTTATGTTATTGCTCCCAATGATATATTGAAGGATTTTATACCTATAATAGGACAAATTGACGATATCATAGTCATAGCACTAACTATGTTGATTTATAAATATCAGACTCTGAAAAATTCATTTAGCAATTATAAAGACGATAAAAATAATGACGATAAAATTGTAGATGGGGAATTTAGAACAGTTGAAGATGAAGATGATGATAAAGATGATGATCAATAATAAAAGAGTAAATAAGGAATAAGAATAATGGGATTTAAGTGTGGAATAGTGGGATTGCCTAATGTTGGAAAATCTACATTATTTAACGCTCTAACTCAAACTAGTAATGCACAAGCAGAAAACTATCCTTTCTGTACTATAGATCCCAATATAGGAGAAGTTGCAATTCCTGATGATCGCCTAAATAATTTAGCCAAAATAAGTGAATCAAAATCAATTATTCCCACTAAAATGTCCTTCGTTGATATAGCTGGATTAGTAAAAGGAGCTTCAAAAGGTGAGGGATTAGGTAATAAGTTTCTAGGAAATATCAGAGAAATGGATGCAATAGCTTATGTTATAAGGTGTTTTGATGATCCTGATGTTACACATGTGAACGGTTCGATTAATCCAGTTCAAGATAGTGAAATAGTTGAAACTGAATTAATGCTTTCAGATTTAGAAAGTATTGAATCAAGAATTCCTTCAATTAAAAAAAAAGCTAAATCTGGAGATAAAGAAGCTAACGAATTATTACCTATTGTAGATGGAATTCATAATCTATTGAGTAATGGGAAACCAGCTAGATTATTAAGTATTCCAGATAGTGAAACTCATAAGTTAAAAAGTTTACAATTATTAACAAGTAAACCTGTTCTTTATGTATGTAATGTTTCTGAAGATGATGCAAAAAATGGAAATAAGTACTCAAAATTAATTCAAGAAATAGCTAGCAATGAAGGTGCTCTTTCAATAATTATTTCGGCAAAAATAGAATCTGAAATATCTCAATTAAACGATGAAGAAAAAAAAGAATTCTTAATAGCTTTGGGGTTAGAAAAATCAGGATTGGAACAAATAATTCAATCAGGATACAAACTTCTGGATCTGATAACTTACTTTACATCTGGACCAAAAGAATCAAGAGCTTGGACTATACCAAAAGGATCTAATGCTCCAAGAGCTGCAAGAGAAATACATACTGATTTCGAAAAAGGATTTATTAGAGCTGAAGTGGTTAGTTACAAAGATTATGTAAGCCTAAGGGGAGAAAAAAAATCTAAAGAAGCTGGAAAAATGAGAGTAGAAGGAAAAGACTATATAGTGAAAGATGGTGACGTCATTTACTTTAGATTTAACATTTAGAAATTTTCATTAAAATCATAACTTACTGATATATTATAAATAAATTGATTTATGCAGAAGTTTTTCTACTATCAAGACTTAACATAACATTAGTCTTTGAGTGAATCAAAAAAATCAGGTAAATTATTAAATAAGAATAATTAATATAATGTTAAGTATCTAAATAAATAACATCCTATTTTGAATAAAAACGGAGAAGAAATTGAACGAAGAAATTGGGAAAATTCAAAAACCTAAAGCTGAAAAGGTAATGGGTAAAAAAAAGGCTTTCATATGTGTTTTGCTACAAGCACCTCAAGAAGCATCAAAAGAATTACATGACTTAATATTCAAATATTGGGAAGCAGTTGATAAAAATATATCTACTTTGGAAGAAAAAACTGGATTAGTAAAAAAAATATTTGTAGAAGGAATTCCTGGTAAGGGAGAAGATGTAGCTATGAACCTCAAAGAAGCAAGCCTAGGTGCATGGAATATTACAGAAGAACGAAGGAAAACCGGTGCAGAGATATCTGAGCTAGAAAATTTAGAAAATTTACAAAAAGTTATTGATTGGTCAAAGTGTTTGAATGTAGGCTTAACAAACAGGTCTGTTGCTGAAAAAATATCTGAAGAGTTAAAGAAAGCTTCAGAAGAGAGATATGAACATATAAATAAATCCTTGAGTGAAAACCTTGTAGAAGGTGAATCAGCAATTATCTTTACAGGTAATCAAGATATAAATATACCTGATGATATTGAGAAATTTATTATATCTCCTCCGGAATTAGATCAAGTAGCTCAATGGGTAAAAAATGCGCAAGCAGCTATGGAGGCAGAATTAAAAAAAGCATATGAATCTCAGGCACCTAATGTTGAAAATAACACCCCTGAAGATAAGAAGGATAATTCTGAAAATTCAGATAGTGGGCTATGGACTCCAAGCTAATTAACCAAGAAGGATTAGGTCTATACATTCATATTCCTTTTTGTCATACTAAATGTACTTATTGTGACTTCAATACTTACTCAGGTTTAGAAAACTTAATAAATAATTTCGATAATTCAATCAGTAATGAAATAGAATTTTGGTCACTCAATGGGGATTATATTGTTGAAAGTATTTTTATTGGTGGAGGAACTCCATCATATGTTGAAACCAAAGTCATAGGAAATATTTTAGAAAAAGTTAGAAATAATTTTCATTTATCTAACGATATAGAAATTACACTAGAGATAAATCCTGAAGATGTATCTTATGCAAAGTCAATAAATTGGAAAAGTATGGGTATTAATAGATGCTCTGTAGGGATACAGTCTTTAGATAATGATGAACTTAAGATACTAAACAGAAGGCATGATTCATTACAAGCTTTAGTTGCAATCAGATCTTTATCAGAAGTGTTTGAAAATATTTCTGTTGATTTAATTTATGGACTGCCACTTCAAACTAAAGATTCATATATTAATACTCTAAATCAAATTATTTCAGAAAAAATTAATCATATATCTTGTTATTCTCTTCAAGTTGAGAAAGGTACTATACTAGATCATCAAGTTAAGAATAATAAAATTAATGTTGCCAATGACGATTTATCAGCAGAAATGTATAAAAGTACTCAAATGATCTTAAAGGAAAATAATTTTAATCATTATGAAATTTCCAATTGGTCAAAAGAGAATAAAACCTCAAGACATAACTTAAAATATTGGAGGATGGAACCTTACGTAGGAATAGGGCCAGGAGCTCATTCTTTCATAGATAAGAAAAGATTTAGTATACTAAAATCTCCAAAAAAATATGTAGAATTTTTCAAGAATTACAAAAACTCCAAAAGATCAATTAAAGAAAAAATAATCTATCTAGAACAAAATAAAATCTTAGATATTTATGAAGATAATATTAAAGAAAATGAAATTCTAGAATTCTTAATGTTAAGTCTCAGACTTAAGGAGGGAATTAACATATCTAAATTTTATTCTAGATTTAAGTTAGATTTCGAAGATTTATACTTGAGTAAATTAGAATATTTTATAAATGAAAATATTCTAATTAAGGAAAAAGATAATTATATCCTTAGTGATAAAGGTAAACTATTTGCTAATGAAGTTGCCAGTAATTTCGTATAAGAAAAATATCTAATTAGATTTTTTTCTTAACCCATATCTCCAAATCAACATAATATTTGAAGCAACAAAGATTGAACTATAAGTTCCCACAATTACACCTAATAGTAATACTAATAGAAAATCTCTAAGAGATTGACCACCAAATAATAACATTGCTAGAATAACCATCGAAGTAGTTAAGGATGTACCGAGAGACCTTGTCACTGATTCCATAACAGACTTATTAACAACAGACAGATATTCCATAGATTTGTTCATTGTGATATTTTCCCTAAGTCTATCAAATATCACAATAGTGTCATTAACTGAGTAACCAATTACAGTTAAAATACCCACTATAAAAATTGAATTTACAGTTGATCCAAAGAATTGACTTAATATAATAAACAATCCCATAACTACAAACACATCATGAATAAGAGTTATAATTGCTGAAATTGCATATAAGTATGCTTGGTCAATATTTCTGAATGCATAGACGATATAAAGCATCACAAATAAAGAAGATATTAGAACAGCTATAATTGAATTTCTAATAGTATTTTGAGCAACTGAAGAACCTACAGTATTAGTATCTAATGTTACTGGATTATTACCAGTTATTTTTTCAAGTTCTTTATCAACTATTTCTTTTCCATTAACTCCAAGATCAGAAGTTCTGATATAAAATTCATTATTTCCCATAGATTGAACAAGAGTTCCTTTGTAACCAACTTGAGAAAATGCATTAGATATCTGTTCTTGTGAAGGAGGATTATCATCCCATCTATAGGTAACAGTTGTTCCAGATGTAAAATCTATTCCAAGAGGTAATCCTGGTACAAATAATAAAATTACAGATAAAATCAGCAGGATAAAAGAAAAGTATAGGAAATAAATCTTATTAGTCATAACATTCATTATTTACTCTCCTTTTTTACAGCATTCCTTGCTATTGGCATAAATAACCCAACCTTAGATATACTCTGATTTCTGGTAATTATTCTTGTTAAAATTCTATTAACTTGAAAACTTGTGATCATACTTAATAAAACTCCTACACCTAAAGTTAAAGCAAATCCCTGCATAACAGAAGTAGAAAAATTAGAACCGAACCAATATAAAACAATTGCAATAATTAATGTAGAAAAGTTACCATCTCTAATTGATGACCATGCTCTGTCAAAACCTATTGTTATAGAGTTTAATAAGTTTCTTCCAGATTTAAGTTCTTCTTTTATTCTTTCAGAAATAAGAATATTCGCATCCACTGCAAATCCAATAGATAGAATTAATGCCGCAGCTCCAGATAAAGTTAGAGTAACAGGTAATATTTTAAATATAGCAACTAAAAATAACAGGTAAATAATTAATGTAACGGATGCTATTATCCCCGGGATCTTATAGTAAGAAATCATAAAAAATAGCACTAAAATAAAACCAATAATTCCTGCAGTAAGACTTTTAGTTAGCGATTCAGAACCAAGAACTGCGTCAACATTCCGTTCTTGAATTAAGTCTAATTTTGCTGGTAAGGCCCCAGATCTTAATTGAACAGCAATTTCTCTTGCTCTTTCTCCATCAATATCTTTACCATAAATATACGCCCTACCACCAGAGATAGCTTTATCAGCTCCAGGTGTTACCAATTCCTCGTTATCTAAATAAATAGCCAACAAGTCTCCAGTTCGAGATATACGATCTGTTATTTCATAAAAGTTATCAGAACCATCATCATCGAATACTATATTTACTACAGGTTGAGATAATTCAGCAACTGTTCCAGGAGATGCATCTGTTAGATTCTTAGATTCAATTCCAGTTGCTACCTCATTATAATATTGAGGGTCATAACACTTAACCATTTCCCAAATTTGTGAATCTAATTCTTCAGGTTTATTTTTTCCACATTCTCTTACTCTGAATTCTAATTGTGCGGTAGATCCAATTAATCTTTTAGCTGACTGTATTCCACCACTAACTACAAAAGTTTCTAAATTTCCTTCTGTTTGAAAATTAACTAAATTATAATCCAATTCAGATAAGGAAAGCATTATTTTTTCTCTTTGACTTTCATCACCATAACCATAATTATTAAGTTTCAAATGAAACTCACCAAATTCTTTATTTTCTAAAGATGAGTAAGTTATATCAGATTTTTTTAAAACTGATTCTAGATCCTCTAAGCTTGGAAATTCTAAATCTTCTCCCTCTTCTTTATTTTCAATTCTATTTGGAGAAAAATTTATTTTTATAAGTACTTCAATTTCATTAGATAAGAAACTCTTAAGATTATCAATAGTAAATTGACTTAGTGATTCATCTGAATTTAGTTCTAATTCTCCATCAATCGCATTAAGTTCAAATGAAGTATCAATTAATTCTTCTAGTTTGTTTTTTATAACTGTAATGTTTTCTTCATTTTCAGATAAAGAAAAAACTATTTTATCACCTTTCTGAGAAGGAATTTGAACTAAAATTTTATTAGGTGGAGTTCCGAGAAGCTGTACATTAGCTTCACTAACCCCAAACTCGTTTACTCTTTTATCAATAATCTTTCTAACTCCTTGAGCATCCTCCAAGGTAGGTTCTTCTCCTGTTGATGACTCTATAGAGTAAACTAAATGAGTTCCACCTCTCAAGTCTAAGCCTAAAACCATACCTAGAAGATTATCATTATTTCCTCTTTCCCAATCATTTATTTTTATAGGATTTATAGAAATCGCAAGTATAGATAAAATTAAGAATACTACTAGTAATATTATTCCTCTGAATCTCAACAATTTTTTCCTTTTTTACTAAATATCTACAGAAGCCTCATCAATTGAACTATCTGATTTAATTTTTGATAATTGTATTTTTTTTTCTATTACTTCATCTACAATCTTATCTTGAGACGAAGCCTTAGTTTTATTTACTAAAATTTTATATCCTATATCATGCCAATGAACATCATTGGGTGTAATTCCAGATTTGTGTAAATCTTCATGACTTTTAAGATGATCAAGATATACTATACCATTAAGGTGATCGATCTCGTGTTCAATAGCTTGGGATAATAGATCAGTTGCAGATAACTTTATTTTTGCTTTATTTTTATCTATATATGATGCATCAATACTAATCGATCTTTCTATTATTCCTGTGAAGCCAGGTACACTTAAGCATCCCTCTTCAACATTTCTTTTTCCATAAGAATTTTCAATCTTAGGATTAAACATAATCATAGGTTCATTTTCAGGGATTTGAATTGTTATTAGTTTGAGTAATTTACCAACTTGAGGTGCAGCTAATCCAATTCCTTTAGCTGAGCGCATTGTCTCCAACATATTAAAGCCAAGTTCTGTAACCTCTTTGTTTATTTCTTTTATTTCTTTTGACTGCTGTCTTAAGATTGGATCTGGAAATACTCTGATAGGTAAGATTGTCATATTTAACCCTCTATCTAGCTTCTTTAATTCTAGCCTTTTTACCAGTTAAATCTCTTAAATAGTAGAGTTTTGATTTTCTAACTTTACCTTTTCTGATAACTTTAACTGATTCTATTGAAGGAGAACTGATAGGAACTGTCCTTTCTACTCCAACTCCAGACGATATTCTTCTAACAGTAAAAGTTTTACCAGGCAAAACTTTATTTCCATTAATATGACTTCCTCTAATGACATTCCCTTGAAAAGACTGAACTCTTTCTCTATCTCCCTCTTTGATTAGAAGATTTAATATAACTGTATCTCCACTCGAGAAAGAATCGATACTGTTATTTGAAGGTACTTTACCCAAATAGTCTAATATTTCTTCAGCTTTTGGCTCTTCTGCTGGAGTTTCTTCAGCTTTTGGCTCTTCTGCTGGAGTTTCTTCAGCTTTTGGCTCTTCTACTGGAGTTTCTTCAGCTTTTGGCTCTTCTTGGTTTTTATCTTCTACAGTCATTTATTAGATCTAAATTATCAAACTTAATTTCATACGAAGTAACTATAATAACACTTATCCACTATAAATTCTTGGATAAATTTATATTATTTTTATAAATCTTTTCTTCTTTCTTTAGTCCTATTTTTAGAAATTTTTTTTCTCCAATCTTCAATTTTTTTATGATCCCCAGACAAAAGTATTTGAGGTACTTCTCTATCTTTAATTTTTTTAGGCCTCGTGTATACAGGTCCTTTTAGTAAATTTTTATAATTTTTACCAAAAGTATCATTATCAAGAGATTTTTCATTACCAATAATCCCAGGAATAAATCTGAGAAGTGATTCTAATAGAATTAAAGAAGGCAATTCTCCTCCTGACAAAATGAAGTCTCCAATAGATACTTCTATATTAACTTTTTCTTCTATGAATCTTTCGTCAACGCCTTCATATCTTCCACAAACTATTGCAATATTGTCGTTATTTAAGATTTCTAAAATAATATTTTGATCTAATTTTTTACCTTGAGGAGACATTAAAATGGTAAATGGATTAGATGATCTTAATCCTGAAATATAATCAATAGATTTCATAAGAGGTTCTGCCATCAGAACCATGCCTGGATCTCCACCATATTGTTTATCATCAACTCTACTGTGCTTATCTTCAGAAAAATTTCTGAGTTGGTGGGTCTTTATAATAATATCTTTTTCTGGGATAGATTTAGTTACAGGAGAATTTTGCAAGTACAAATCTATAATTTCTGGAAATATACTAACTATATCAATACTCTTCATATTAATGCTCTGTATTACCTGAAATCATCTTGAATATATGATCAAACAAAGGTTCAGAAACTAATAATCCATCCTTAACTCCACCTGGACTACCCGGAAGATTTAAGATTATTTTTTTGTTTGAGATTCCACATAGACCTCTATATAAAACAGAAGTTTCAATATTTTTATAAAATTGATTTCTTATAAGTTCAGGAATTCCAGGAATTTCTTTTTGAATCAAATTCTTTGTAGCTTCAGGAGTTACATCTCTACTAGAAACTCCAGTTCCTCCAGTTGTAATAATAAGATCTAGATCTTTATAACTTAAAAAATCACTTATGGTTTTACTAATTATATTTTTTTCATCAGGAATTATTTTTTTTTCTAAAAACTCATATTTTTTTTCTAAAGATTCTATTATTCTTAATCCCGCTAAATCAGATATATTTGGATCTTTGGATCTAGAGTCAGAAATAGTTATGCAAACAAATTTTTTCATATTCTAATATTATAAACATCTTTAAACTCGTATTGAACTGCAATTGAAAAAACAAAGTGATAAATGAGATTATAAAACTTTATAATATTTATAAATAAGGATATTTTTTTTGCTTTTGAAAGATTTAGAAATACAACATAATCCTGTTATGGTTCCCGAAATATTGAAATACTTAGATGTTGTTTCAGGAGGGAGATATATTGATTGCACTCTTGGAGAAGGAGGTCATAGTAAATCAATACTTGATGCCAGTAATCCAGGAGGAGAGGTTTTAGGAATAGATGCAGATCATGAAGCAATTGAAGTTTCAAAATCAAGACTTGAAAAATATAAAGACAGAGTGATTTTTGTAAACGATAATTTTAGAAACCTAAGAAAAATTGCAATGAGAAGAGATTTCATACCTGCTCATGGAATTTTACTAGATTTAGGAGTTTCTTCATTACAACTTAACATAGAAACGAGAGGTTTTTCATTCATGAGAAAATCTCCTCTTGATATGCGATTCTCATTTAACCAAAAATTGACTGCAGATCAAGTAGTAAATACCTTTCAAGAAAACGAAATAGCTGATATTTTATATCATTTTGGTGACGAAAGAAGAGCTAGAAAAATAGCAAAAATTATAGTTGAAAATAGACCCATAAAACATTCTAATGAATTAGCTGAAATTATTAAGAAAAAAATATATATTTCAAATCATAAAATAAATCCAGCTACTAAAACATTTCAGGCATTAAGAATCTATATTAACGAAGAACTTTCTGCATTATCAGAAGTCTTGGAACAATCGCTCGAAATTATAGGAATTGGTGGAAGATTAGCAGTAATTTCTTATCACTCAATTGAAGATAGAATTGTAAAAAATTACTTTCGAAGGGAATCAAAATATTGTATTTGTTTGCCAAATGTAATTAAATGTGAATGTAACCATGAGCCAAAACTTAAAGTTATTACAAAAAAACCTATTTCACCTTCATCGAATGAAATAACAAGTAATAGAAGAAGTAGAAGTGCAAAACTAAGGGTTATAGAAAGAATTTTATAATGGGAAAAATCTTAACGTTAGACATAGGTTCATCTTCATCTAAATTATGTTTGTCTGAAAAAAAATTTAATAATCTTGAGATTTTATTCTATGCTGAAAAAACATATGCAAATCCTGTAAGAGATAACCTTTCTAATGAAATGATAGACGTAATTTCCAATCAATTAAAAAATCTAATTAGAGATTATAAAAATGTTGAAAACGAAATAATAGATTGCAATATTTCTTTTAGTGGAACTAATGTTTCTTCAGTTATTATAGAATCTTCATTAGAAAATTTGGACAGCTCAAAAATAATAACTCAAGAACAGCTTAATCTTTTGACAAAAAATAATCCAAAAATAAACTCTTTTTCATCAAAAAAAACTGCTCATATAATTGCTTTAGATTATAGTTTGGATGGGATGATTGGAATTAGACATCCTCTTGGAATGCATTCAAAAAATATATTAGTACAAAACTTATATGTGAATATTGATAGTGAACATTATGAGAAAATAGTTAAAGCTGTTACTGATTCAGGTCTTAAGTGTAATTTTATTACATCAGACATAGTTGCCTTATCTAAATATTTGCTTAATTCTGATGAAAGAGAAATTGGTTCATTGATAATAGATATAGGTTCATCAACAACAAGCTATTGTCTTTCTAAAAAAGGAAACCCTATACTTACTGGAGCTCTTCCAGTTGGAGGCTCACAGTTCACCTCAGATTTATCAATTGCCTTTTCCACTAATATTGATTTTGCTAATCAATTAAAACTTGAAACTAGCTGCACACCTGAAAATGAAAGAATAGCAGAAAAAGTCATAGTAAGAGATAAGGATTCATCAAAAACTTTTGAAATTACAAAGCGTCAAATATCTCAAGTTCTTAAAGAAAGAGCTGTAGAAATATTTACCCTCATAAAACAAGATATCATAGAAAAAATGGGAGTGGAAAATCTACCAGAAAGATTAATTCTTTGCGGTGGAGGTAGTAAACTTCAGGGTATTGTTGCCTTAGGAAGATATATCTTTCAATCTAAAGCAAGATTAGCTGAGACTAAAAACTTAAAATTCTTAGGTGAAAATTTACCTATTGAATCTATGGCAGTAATTTCTTCAGCTAACTTAATTCATGAATTGGATTTTCAAAACGAATATATACATAAATCAAATTCATTTATGTCAGAAAATGGGATAAATAGTTTCAGCATAGAAACAAAAAAACTTAGTAGTATTTCATCAAATGTGGAAAATAATGTTAAAATGTTACTATTGAACATAAATCAGTATATAAAAAAGTTCATTTCTTCAATTAAAAGATAGGAAATAATTTTGGCAGAAGATGTAAAAGAAAATATTGGACAAGCTAAAGTAGCTGTTATTGGTGTTGGTGGTGGTGGTTCTAATGCTGTTAACAGAATGTACAGAAATAAAATACCATATATTGAGTATGCAACGATAAATACAGATGCACAAGCTCTATCTCACTCAGATGTACCACAGAAACTAAGAGTAGGTGATAGATTAGCCAGAGGAATGGGTGTAGGCGGAAACCCTGAAAAAGGAAGACTTTGTCATGAAGAAGATAGAGAGCACATATTAGAACTCGTTGGCGGTCAAGATATGGTTTTTATAGCTGCTGGTATGGGAGGTGGAACAGGAACAGGAGGCGCACCTGTAGTTGCTAGTGTTGCTAAAGAAGCGGGAGCACTTACTGTTGGAGTTGTTACAAAACCATTTGCTTTTGAAGGATCTCAACGAACAAAACAAGCAATAGAAGGAGTAGCTAGGCTCGAGGAACAATGCGACACACTAATAGTTGTTCCGAATGATAGATTATTACTTGCAACAGAAACTAATATATCTATGGATATGGCATTTAGAAGAGCAGATGATGTACTTAGGCAAGGAGTACAATCAATCGCTGAATTAATCTTGGTTCCCGGAGAAATAAATCTTGATTTTGCTGATGTTACTACAATCATGAAAAACGCAGGACCTGCTTGGATGGCAATAGGAACAGGCAAGGGAGAGGATAAAGCAATTGAAGCTGCAGAAATGGCAATTTCATCACCATTACTAGAGCAGACTATAGATGGAGCTAAGGGAGTATTGTTTAATATTACTGGAGGTTCTGACTTATCAATCAACGAAATTGAACAAGCATCCCAAACAATTTCATCTGTTGTAGACCCTGAAGCAAATATTATATTTGGTACTGTTACAGACGAAAAGCTAAATAATGAAATGAGAATTACGCTAATTGGTACCGGATTTCCTTCCTTGGAAAGTCCCTACAAATCAGAAAAAAATGAAACTAATATTTCTTCAAGTGATCGCCCTTTACCCAATCAGGAATCAACTAGGAATAACAAAAACGATCTTGATATACCTCCATTTCTAAGAAAATAAATTACAAATAATCTGATCTGAATAATAACTTTTTTCATTAATAACTTGTTTTATTACAATTTAGATGCACAATATGTTGTACAGGTCCCTTGACAAAGGTACAACAAATAGTAGATATTATAACTAACCCAAAATTTTTTAAGGTATTTTATATTATTTGTTATGAATTGTCCCTATTGTGAAAATGAAGAATCTAAAGTAGTTGATTCTAGAGATGCTCAGGATGGAATAAGAAGAAGAAGAGAATGCTTACTATGCTCTCTTAGGTTTACTACTTATGAAAAAATACATTCTCAACTTCTGAACGTCGTTAAAAAGGACAATACCAAAGAGGCTTTTTCTTTAGAAAAACTTACTAGGAGTATATCAACTGCGTGTAAGAAAAGGCCAGTTTCTATAGAAAGGATTGAAAAAATTGGAGATGACATAGAAACAAATTTACTTCAAAATCATGGTGCTGAAATTGAGTCAAGATTAATAGGCCAATTAGTTCTGAATGAACTAATGAATATTGATAAGGTAAGTTATATTAGATTTTCAAGCGTTTACAGAAATTTCGAAGACGAAAATAGTTTTGTTAATGAAATAGATAAAATGAAAAATGAAAAAAATGTAGTGGATAAAAAGCAGATGGAAATGTTTCCAAAAGAAAAAAATCAAAAAAGAAAAGGAGAAAAAGTCAATGGTTCAAACAAAAAAAACTAGCACTAACTTAAATAGATATGGAGAAGTAATCAATGATTTTGAGCCTGCTCCATTAACCGATAATTCTAAAGTAGTTCTTGAACACAGATATTTATTAAAAGACGAAAACAATGAAGTTATTGAAACTCCTAACGAAATGTTTATTAGAGTTGCCAAAGCTCTTGCTAAACCTGAAAAGTCTTATGGTTTAGATGATGTAGGAGTAAAACAAATCGAAAACTTATTTTATCAATCAATGGCAAGTTTAGAATTTTTACCTAATTCTCCAACTCTTATGAATGCTGGTACAGGTGCAGGAACTTTATCAGCATGCTTTGTTCTACCCTTGACTGATTCAATGGAAGGAATTATGAAAGCTGCCCATGACGCGGCTATGGTGCAAAAATTTGGTGGTGGAACTGGTTTTTCCTTATCAGAAATAAGACCTACAGGAACTCCAATTGCTACAACTCACGGAAAAGCATGTGGGCCAATTGCAGTGCTTAGACTATTGTCATCTGTTTCTACTCTAGTAACTCAAGGGGGGAAAAGAGATGGTGCTAACATGGCAGTTATGGACGTACATCACCCTAACATTCTTGATTTTATTGAATGTAAAACTATAGAAGGTCAAATTCATAATTTCAATATTTCTGTGGGAGCATCCGATGAATTTATGGAAGCAGTTAAGAATGGTACAGAATATTCTTTGTATGTAAAATCTGATCCAGCCGATGAAAATAGTGAGAAGGTAGTTGCAGGAAGGCTAGATGCTAGGGAGGTCTTTGGAAAAATTGTTCATGGCGCATGGTTAAATGGAGAGCCAGGCATGATATTTCTAGACGAAGTAAATAGAAATAGCCCAGTCAAGCATGTCGGTATGATTACTGCAACTAATCCTTGTGGTGAACAACCATTATTACCAAACGAGTCATGTAACTTAGGATCAATTGATGTAGCTAAGTTTGTAAAAGACTCAGATGGAAAAGTAGAAATAGATTGGACTAAATTAAGTAAAACAATTAGATTAACAACTAGGTTTTTAGATAATGTAATAGATGGTAACAAATATGCTATTCCAGAAATAGAAGAAATGAATTTAGGAACAAGAAAACTAGGTCTTGGAGTAATGGGATTTGCTGATCTATTAGTAAAACTAGGTATATCATATGATTCTGATGAAGGAGTTGAGATTGGAAGAAAAATTATGGCTTTCTTTAAAGAAGAATCAGATAATGAATCAAGAGATCTAGCTATAGAAAGAGGTCCCTTCCCAAAATGGGCAGGGTCAGATATGGAAAAACGTGGTGAAGAACCTCTTAGGAACGCTTGCAGACTCACAGTTGCACCAACAGGTACAATTTCAATGATTGCAGGTGCATCTTCAGGTATAGAGCCTATTTTTTCATTAGCATACAGAAAACATAATATTCTTGAAGGAGAAACTTTATTTTATGTTGATAAGAACTTTGAAAATATTTGTAGGTATGAAAATATTTATTCTGAAGATCTAATGGAATATTTGTCTGACGGAGGATCTCTTCAAGATAGATTGGACGTCCCTGATAATGTAAAAAATCTATTTCATACAGCTGCGGATATATCTCCAACTTATCATGTGCTTATGCAAAGCGCATTTCAAGAAAGTACAGATGCTGGTATTTCCAAAACAATAAACTTTCCAAATGAAGCAACAATTCAAGATGTAGAAAATGCCTATATGTTAGCTTGGGAAACAAAATGCAAAGGCATTACTGTCTATAGATCAGGTTCAAGGCAAGTTGAAGTCTTAACATCTGGGCATGATACTTCAAATGATAAAACAAGAGAAGACTTAAACGGAGAAGTAACTAATGAAGAACTGGATAATATACTTCCTGAGAAATCTGTAAATGGTTATATAACTCCCATGGATAGACCACAAGAACTATATGGAATCACTTCAAGGGTCAAGACTGGAAGAGGAAATCTTTACGTAACTATCAATATGGCCGGAGATAAACCTTTCGAAATATTTACTACACATGGTAAAGCAGGCGGAAATGATGCAGCAATGGCTGAAGCCGTTTCAAGAGTATCATCTTTATGCCTTAGGTCAGGGCTAGATCCTAAAGAGATAATAGAACAGCTTAGAGGAATAACAGATATACCGGCGTGGGATGAAGGGAATTTGGTAAGATCAGTTCCAGATGCTTTAGCAATGGTACTTGAAAAAGTTGTATCTAATAACTCATCAAGTGTTATAAATGAGGCAACTCAAAAATCTATGTTTAGTATCAATAATAGCGAAAGTCAATCATCAATGATTACAGTTGATGAAAAAAAAAAAATAGTTAAAGACACTATTTCGGTTTCAGTGCCTGCTAATGCAGCTGCTTCTATGCAAAACTGTCCAGAATGTGACGTAGGTAATTTGGCATTTGAAGAAGGCTGTCAAAAATGCTACAGTTGTGGTTATTCTAAATGTTAATAAATTGAACTATACTAAAAAAAATAAGATTGCTATGACCTTAGGTGATCCTTCAGGCATTGGCCCTGAAGTTGTAGCAAAATCAATTAATCATCTTTCTAATCATAAGATAGATATACCCATTATTATTGGAGATACTAAAACTGTAATAGAATCATTCAAGCTTATTGGATTAGAAATTCCAGTTATTGGTATAAAAAATCTTTCTGAAATAGATGATCAATCAAATTCAGTTTTTATTTTGGATAATAATAAATATTCAAATGAAAATTTTATAAAAGGAAAAAACTCAGTTGAGGCTGGAAAAGCTTCACATGAATGGGTTGAAATAGCTACAGATTTAGCGATAGAAAACAAAGTTGATGCTATATGTACAGCTCCTATAAACAAAGAAAGTTGGCAAATGGCAAGTTTCAAGGATATAGGGCACCAAGAGATATTTAAGAGAAAAAGTAAATCTAATTATGTAGCTACAATGTTAGTTTCAGGAAAATTAAGATGTATGCATTTATCAACACACCTTTCTCTATCTAAAGCGTGTGAATATGTAACAACAGAAAATGTAGAGCGAGCAATTAGGCTTACTCAAAAACATTTCTTAGAATGGGGTTTTTCGAATCCTAAAATTGGAGTTGCAGCATTAAACCCCCATGCTTCAGACGGAGGACTTATTGGTGACACTGAAGAAAAAGAAATCTTGCCAGCAATAATTAATTGTAAAAATGATGGAATTAATGTATCCGGCCCTCATCCAGCAGATTCTATTTTCTATGATGCAATAAATGACAAACATGATGTTGTTGTGGTCATGTATCACGATCAAGGGCACATTCCTATCAAGGTCTATGGATTCGAGCAATCAATTTCTGTAAACTTAGGCTTGCCTTTTATTAGGACATCGGTAGACCACGGTACAGCTTTCGATATTGCTGGTGAAAACATTGCTGATCCAACAAGTATGATAGAAGCAATAACTCTAGCAAATAACTTAGCTTATAAATCTGAACTATGAAATTAAGTAATGATGAAATAACGTTTATAGGTTATGGCAATATGGGTTCAGCGATAGTTGAAGGTATATTAAGAGATAATCTATTTAAAAATATTAAAATTGTAGAGAATGATAAATCTAAGTTTAATATAAAAAATCAAAATCTTAATTTCGTAGAAAAAATTACAGAACAAATAAGTTCATCAAAATATATTTTTTTATGCGTAAAACCTCAATCTTTCAAAAGTTTAGCAAAAGAATTGAATAATAAATTATCTCAAGATCAAATTATTATATCTATCATGGCAGGTATAAAGATACCCACAATTGAAAACTATTTGAATCACTACCAAGTAGTAAGAGTGATGCCTAATACTCCAGCTCAAGTTTCTAAAGGTATTAGTGTCTGGATTTCTTCAAGTAAAGTTCATAAATCAGAGAAGAATACTATAGATAAAATTCTAAATTCTTTCGGTAAATCTATAGAAGTAAAATCTGAAGATATAATCGATATTTCAACAGCACTTTCAGGAAGTGGTCCTGGTTTTATATATAAGTTTTTGGAAGATATGATCTCGGCTGGTGAAAAAGCTGGATTAGACCCTCACATGAGTGAAACTTTAGCAGTTGAAACCTTAATTGGAAGTTCTGAACTCTTAAGAATTTCTAAGGAATCTCCAAAAAGACTACGTGAAGCTGTTACTTCTCCTGGAGGCACTACTGAAGCTGGATTAAATTTTATGGAAAAAAATAAATTTGAAAATATAATATTTGGAACTATAGAATCAGCTATTAATAGAAGTATTGAACTTTCTAAAGAGGATAAGTAATGAGTTTATTTGATTTATTAGCTAGAGTATTGGATCTTTATTCAATTATTATTGTTGTCAGAGTTCTTTCAGACTGGATACCTAATTCTAGAAATTATCAGATTGTTCAGTTTCTTATTCTAATTACAGAACCTTTCCTAAGTAGAATAAGAGGGATATTACCTCAAATGGGAAATCTAGATTTCTCACCTATTGCAGCAATATTTGCACTAGAAATAGTTGGCACAATTCTAAAAAATTTATAGATTTATTTAGGTTATTATTTCTGAAGCATTTATAGATATTTTTTTTCCATTGTTATCTGAAACCTCTAAAGTTCCGTCATCATTTAAGCTAATTATCTTATAATATGTATTTTCAGATTGTCTATCAAAAGACTTATAATTTGTTCTAAAGGCAACTCTCTTATTTAATCCATAAAGCATATCAGATAAATTTGAAATCTTAAGTTTTCCTATTAAGATTTCGTTATAGATATTTTCAAAACTTTTCAAAACATCTTCAACTATTTCTAATGGTTGAATTTTTTCATTCAATAATTCCTTTAGGCTAACTGAAGGATAAATAAAAGTATTATTTTTTTTGTGATCAGAATTGATATTAATTCCTATTCCTATAATTGAGTAATTATCAGTTTTTATATGATTTTCTACTAAAACACCTGATATTTTTTTCCCATCAACTAATACATCATTAGGCCATTTAATTTTTATTTCTGTATCAATAAATTTTTCTAAAACTTTATATATTGAGAAAGCCGAAATTATAGGTAGCGTACTCATCAATGATATTTCAGGTTTCATTATTATAGAAAACAATGCATCATTACCGTTTGATAACCATTTTCTTTGATTGCTGCCTCTGCCATCAGTTTGAAACTTTGCTACAACTACTGTTCCTTCTTCAATACCAGTATGAATAAAAAAATTTGCAATATCCATTGTTGAAGAAATTTCATTAAAAATATATTTTTTCTTTCCGATATAAATTTTTTTCATATAACTATATTATTATTATTAAAATTAAATTACTTGAAAAACCTCGTAATAAAATTCTTAGGCTTTTATTTTCATAATAATGTAAGATGAGATTATGTTTGGTCTAAACTATTTTTTTGCTTAGACATACTCCTCAAATAACTTATGAAAGGTAACTTAATGTATTGGTGTTCATCTGTTTCAAATTCACCTTCTTTAGATTCAGCTATTGAAGACGTAACAAGAGAAATATCAAAAAAATTAGAAAATAAAAAACCTGATTTAGGTTTAATATTTATTTCATCACATCATTCTACTTCCTATGAAGAAATAACAGAAAAAATAAAGGAAAAAATTGATTGTGAATTTATACTTGGCTGTTCAGGATCTGGAGTTATTGGAGAAGGTAAAGAATTTGAGTACCTACCAGGAGTTTCCTTAACTGTGGCAAGTTTACCTAATGTAAGCTTAAAACCATTTCATTTCACGCAAGATATTTTACCTAATCCAGATGAGTCACCAGATTCTTGGAAAGAATCTGTAGAGGTTTTTGATGATGATCCTAAAACAATAATTTTATTCCCTGATCCCTTTTCTATCAGAACAGAGTATGTACTTGATGGGTTAGATTTCGCATTTCCAAATACAAAAATTATAGGTGCTCTAGCTTCAGGAGGTAATAAACCTGGTGAAAATGCATTATTTGTCAACGGAAAAACTTTTTCTAGAGGATGCTCTGGAGTAGTTATTTCAGGAGATTTTGAATTAGATATTTTAGTCGCACAAAGTTGCAGACCAATTGGTGAACCGATGATAGTAACAAGGTCAGATAATAATATTATAAATGAACTTGATGGTGACCTTCCAATTGTTGCAATTAAAAAATTATATGATGAACTCCCAGAAAATGAAAAAGGTATTATGAATAATGCCCTTCAAATAGGAATCCTAATGGATCGATTAGGAGATATTGATGATGAAATAACCTATATGATTAGAAATATATCTTCTATTGACAAGGATACTGGATCTATTTCTATTGGTGAATCTATTAGTGATGGTCAAGTTATTCAATTTCATCTTAGAGATTCTAGTGCTGCACAAGAAGAACTAAAAAAAATGTTAACTGATTATAAAATCGATGACGATCAAATTATAAAGTCTACATTGATGTTTTCAAGTGTTGGAAGAGGAAAATATTTATTGGGTGAATCACATCACGATATCAACTTATATAAAAATATTATTGATAATAATTCTCCAATTACCGGATTCTTCTCTAATGGAGAGATAAGTCCTATTGGAGATAGAACTTATCTGCATGGCTATACTTCTTCTTTTGCAATATTTAAGGAGAATAATTAGATAGTTATATAGTTATATTAATTATGTCTTCCCAAGAATTCATATATTTTGGAGATAATTTATTTCTAGAGCTTGTAGATAAATGATCAATATTCTGAGAAGCTAACTTTATCATATTGGCACCATAAGTCTTATTTATATAGTCAACAGAAGCCATTAGTGAGTCTTGTTGTTTATTTGGTAATTTTAGGTATGACGACTGATATTTATTAATTTCACTGAGGTTACTCAATATAACTCCTGCTTTCTTATAAGCTAAATTTTTTCTAAATATTTTTCTCAATATATGATTAGACATAGATACTATATCTATGTAATTATCAGTCGCTACTAAAAAATTCTCCGAAGAAAATCCATAATGAAAAGAATTATTTTTACGCTTAAATTTATTGGTCACAATGAAAGTAGATAATGTATATGCTCTTAATTTTTCTTCTCTTAACTTTTTTGAACATATAAATGCATAGTCGCTTATTCTTTTTTCAAGATCTGAATAAGTAATTATATCTTCTCTAAATGATCTAGATACCGTTATACTCTTTTTTGGAGTAGGTATACTTACTATTGGAAAGCATTCAATACCTTTTAATTCTTGAATAGTTTTCAGGACATTTATATTCATTTTTTGAAGAATCCAGTTTTTATCAGAATTTACTAAATCAACAGCAGTAAATATTTTATTCTTATTTAGATATTTAGAATACCTATACCCTATGCCCCATATTTCATGTACAGCAAGATTTCTTAATGATTGAAATATTTTAGATTCAGAATCTAAAACATAAAAATTTTGTTTAATATTCTTTGCTATTGAAGAGGCTATTTTAGATAAAGTTTTAGTTTTAGACACACCAACAGAAACAGGTATACCAATATTCTTTTTTATATAATTTTTTATCTCTTCAGATATACCAGAATAATTAGAATCGTAATTTATACTCATAAAAGCTTCATCAATAGAATAAATTTCTAAGTCTTTAGAATATCTACATAATGACTTCATAACTCTATTAGAGATTTCACCATATAATTCAAAGTTAGAAGAAAAAACTTTTACATTATTATTCTTCATAAATTTATCTATTTTAAATACTGGTTCGCCCATCTTTATACCTAATTTTTTAGCCTCATTACTTCTAGAAATGACACATCCATCATTATTAGATAAAACAACAACTGGAACGCCTTCTAAATCTGGTCTAAATATTCTTTCACATGAAACATAAAAATTATTACAATCTACTAAAAAAATCATATGAATTTTTTGACTGCACCTGTTACAACGCCTACAATCTCAAACTTTTCACTCTTATCTACTAAGATAGATTCATAATTATTATTTTCTGGTTTTAGGTATATTTTTTTATTTTTTATTATTAAACGCTTAATCAAAAATTCTCCATCAAGTGAACATAAAATTATACTATTATTATTAGGCTTAATTGATCTATCTATAACGAGCATATCTCCAGAATTTATACCTGCATTTATCATCGAATCACCACTAACTTTTACACAAAAAGTTGATGAATGATTAGACACTAAGTAATCGTGTATATTCAAGTCTGATGATAAGAAATCAGATGCAGGTGAAGGGAAGCCAGCAGATATTCCGGAATCATAATACTTAATTTTTTGTGTAATAATACCCATAGATCAAATATGATAATTACTACGAATATCTTTTGTCAAAGAAGATGTCTTCTCTTTTCGGTTGAAGAAATATCTTCCCTAAATTCATTCTCCGGTATAACTCTAAAAAATTCTCTATATTTTAAGCCTTCTAAATCTAAATTTTCAAAATTTGAGCTAGAAACACCTATTCTTCCAGCTACTATAAAACTACAATTATTTTTTTTGAGTACACTGAACAGTTCATCTAATGAAGCTTCTGGAGGTAAATAAGATTCATCAAGAATTCTAAGTGCTGTGTCATAACCAACAACAAAATATGAATTTTTATAAATTTTAGACTTATCTATAAACTTGCTACTTCTACTAACTATAATTTTTTCATCAGATTCAAAATTTTGTACTCTTTTTAATAATTCTGATTCATTGATATCTGGTTTATCAACATTAGATATAGATATTTCATAATATTTGTCAATGTTACACATACTAGAAGAATGATCAAGTAATCTTACATGTCCGTGATGAACCGGATTGAATGATCCTGATAAGATCACACAATTATTTATATCTTCTTGAAATATTTCTAGTTTTGAATTTAATATGAAATAGTCAATTTTTCCTTCATTTAAGGATTTTATATTTTCTTTGAATTTTTTCATTTTCAAGCAAATCTATTGAAAGCTCATCATTTATTTTGTGAATGTGAGCAATAGTATTAATAATTTGTTTACTAACAATTATATCTTCTGAAATTCTATCTCTTTTACTTTTATCAAAAAAAATAGAATATGTATTAAGATGATTTTTTGATCTTATTGATATAAATGCCTTATCCTCACCCTTTCTGATTCTATTAGTACTAATAGCTCCTGTACAACCTAATCCAAAAACAGAAATATTATCTTCAGAATCTAGAAGCTTAATTGAATTTTGGTATGCCTTTTCTGCAATATTTATAGCTTCTTGCTCACTAACATGATTACTTAATTCTTTTCCCAAATAAAGCTCTAAAGATTTTTTTGAATAAGGTACATAAGTAGTTAGTATTGTTTTAGAAGCACCAGAAACAGATAATAACCATGATAATGAATTAGATCCACAACCAGTAGCAACTAATGAACCTTTTATATTTTCATTACTATGAATCTTTGTAATTATATTAGTGATTTCTTTGTCCATAATATAATATTATAAAAAATCATAACGTATTCATAATAGTATGTACTAATGAATCAATTCACAGAAGCACACTTAAATAGTTGGAAAAGTGATTACTTAAAATTAACTAATAGTAATCAAAGATATAAGCTAATCGAAGATAATGTCTGGTCTTTAGGAGATAGAATTGGGATTATATGTATATTTCAAGAAGATGAAATATGTTACATAACTCACTGTAATTCTATTTATAAAACACTAAAAAATATTATAAATGTTAATAAAAATAATGAACTTATAAAGCTAATTCTAATTCATAATTTAGGAATCAATGAAAGTAGAATAAAGTCTAGCTCTTTATCTAAATCTAAAATCAACAAAATAAAAAGAATTATAAAACAATTTGATTTCAGTATAATTTCGATTGAATCAAATCATATTGAAAAAGTATCAAATGCGTTCAAGGTTGTTGCTGACCCTATTTATAATGGACATACATCAAACTTAAATAGGATATTAGATGAACTGCCTACAAAAAATTGATTTTAAAGAGTCCCTGATCTCAATCTTCTTAGCGCCCCAGGGTGCTTTCGAAGAAAAGGAGGAACTTCAAGATCATCTATGCTTACACCTTCTTGTTTAATATTTCTATCTATAAAATCATCATCAACTAATACAGGAAATCCAGTTGCTATAACAGTTATTTTTATTTTCCCATTTAGTCTAGGATTGGTAACACTACCAAATATTATATTTGCATCAGGATGTACTCTAGATTTTATTACTTCAGAGGCAGAAGTAACTTCATCTAAGGTTATATCCTGGCCACCAGAAACATTAAAAATCACACCCTTAGCACCATCAATTGGCATTTCAAGTAAAGGAGATGAAACTGCTCGTTCTGCAGCTTCAGTTGATCTATTTTCGCCTTCACTTTCACCAATACCCATCCATGCTGGTCCAGCATTTTCCATTATTGTCCTTACATCAGCAAAGTCAAGATTAATTTCACCTGGAACTAGTATTAATTCAGCTATTGATTGAATACCAACTTTAAGAACATCATCAGCTAAACTAAACGCATCAGACATTGATAAATTATTTTCAGTCTGTAATAATCTATCATTAGGAACTACTATCAAGGTATCAACATACTTCTTTATATTTTCTATACCTTGCAAGGCAGCATCTAATCTTTGAGTTCCCTCAAAACCAAAAGGTTTAGTAACTACTCCAATAGTTAAAGCTCCGGAGCTTTTAGCTATTTCAGCTATAACAGGTGCAGCACCTGTTCCAGATCCTCCTCCCATTCCCGCAGCAACAAAAACCATATCGGCATCACTCATGTACTCTTTAATTTCAGATCTACTTTCTTCTGCAGATTGCTTACCTCTAGTGGGATCTCCACCTACACCCATTCCACGAGCTATTCTGTCACCAATCCTAATTTTCTCAGGAATTATTGAGTTTTCTAGGGCTTGATTATCAGTATTTACAGCGACAAATTGTATCCCAGATATAGTATCTTTATACATTCTATTTATAGCGTTTCCACCACCACCACCTACACCAAAAACTTTAATATTAGCTGTTCCAAATCCAATTAATCTTTCTTGAACCATGGTAATTTTCCTTAATTTTTATATATTAAATATTCAAAAAATTTTTGTTGATATTTAAATGTAAAATAAATAAAGAATTTATTAACGTTCAATTTAAAACGTATTTAAGGCATTTTTGAATATATATTTATTAATAAAATAAGGTTATTTTTAAAAAAAATTGATTGATAATAATTTGGAGATAAAAAATGAATGGTTATGATGCTGTTGTTGATATATTAAAAAAAGAAGGATTTGAGTGGATAGCTTGTTTTCCGGCTAATCCACTAATTGAAGCTGCAGGTAAGGGTGGACTTAAACCAATAGTTTTTAGACAAGAACGTGGTGGAATAATGGCAGCAGACGGATATGCAAGAATGTTAGCAAAAGAGGGCAAAAGAGGTGTTTTTTGTTCTCAAGGTGGACCTGGAATAGAAAATTCTTTTGGAGGATTTGCCCAAGCCTGGGCTGAAGCAGTTCCGGTATTATATCTACCGGCAGGATCTCCTGCAAGTGTAGCAGAAGTTAAGCCAGCATTTGACCCTCAAACAAACTTTGCTCATATAACTAAATGGTGTTCTTCAATAACAAAAAGTTCAGAAATTTCTACACAAATGAGAAGAGCTATGTCTGCATTAAGAAATGGTAGACCTGGGCCTGTTCTGCTCGAAATGAGAAGCGATGCTATGGCTGCAGAAGTAGATAATACAGATGATTATTCAAGTCCAAATCCTGTGATAACATCTCCGAGCCTTTCTGATGTTAAAGATGCTGTTAAGGCTCTAGGTAATGCAAAAAATCCTGTCATCTGGGCAGGACAAGGAATTTTATATGCAGCAGCAACTGAAGAGCTAAAAGAATTTGCAGAGATAATGCAAATTCCAGTAATTACTACTATGCCAGGAAAATCTGCATTTGATGAACGTCATGCCTTATCTCTAGGAGCTGCCAATAGAACCGCTCCTAAAGCTGTATGGTCTTGGCTAAAAGATTCAGACGTCCTTATAGGTTTAGGGGCTAGTTTTTCAAGGACTACATTTGGAATAGATATTCCTGAAGGTAAATTAATAATTCATAACACAAATAATATTGAAGATATTGATAAAGAATATTCAACAGAAATTGGACTATTAGGGGATGTAAAATCAACTCTTAAAATGCTTATTGATGAAGCAAAAGGAGTTTATGGAGATTCGAGAGCTAAAGATACAAGAATTCTTGAATCAATTGCTCAAGTTAAACAAGAGTGGGAAGCAGACTGGGCTCCTCTATTAAATTCCAACGATGAACCAATAAATCCTTATAGGTTGATTACGGAAATCAACAATGCAGTTGATCATGAAAATACAATAATGACACATGATGCAGGTCATCCTAGAGACCAAATTATGCCTTTCTATCCAGCAACAGTTCCAAACAGTTATATAGGATGGGGTAAATCCACTCATCTTGGCTATGGTTTACCACTTGTAATTGGAGCAAAAATTGCCCACCCCGAAAAATTTTGTGTAAACTTTATGGGTGATACAGCTTTTGGTCTCTCTGGTTTAGATTTAGAAACTTCGGTTAGGTCTGAAAATCCAATTACAACTATTTTATTAAACAATAGTACAATGGGGGGTTATGACCATCATATGCCTATAGCTATGGAAAGATATGGAGCAGGAAATAATACTGGATCATATACAACAATTGCTGAAGGACTAGGTGCTAAAGGTATATATGTTACAAAACCTGAAGAAATCGTTCCAGCAATTAAAGATGCTCAGAATACAAATAATGATGGTCAAAGTGCACTTATTGAAGTCATCACTCAACAAGAAGGAAGATTTAGCAGATACTATAATGATGAAAGTGTAACAGGTGGGAAAATAATAAAGTAATATGAAAACCTCAGGATTTAGACTATTACAATTGGGTACACCTTGGAGAAACTTATCTTATATTATTGTTGAAACTGACGAAGGTATAAACGGAATAGGTGAAGCTAGGGTTCTAGGTAAAACCCATACTGTTGCAGAGTATCTAAAAGATGTTGAGCGACACTTTATCGGACATGATCCATTTGATATTGAGGCACTATATCGTAGATTCACCTTACTTGATTTTGGAAAAGCAGGGGAAGTAGTTCACACAGGATTAGCAATGATAGAAATGGCTTTTTGGGATATCATAGGTAAAGCTACTAATCAGCCTGTTTATAAATTACTTGGAGGAAAAGTCCAAGAAAAAATACAAGCTTATGCTAACGGATGGTATACAGTCGAAAGGAATCCTGATAGTTTCTCTTTAGCAGCATCAAAAGTTGTAGCTAAAGGTTATAAAGCTCTAAAATTTGATCCTTTTGGAAATGGTGATTTAGAACTATCTAGACTAGAACTTTTCAAGTCATTAGAGATAATCGAGGCAGTTTCTGACACAGTTACAGATGATATGCAAATGATGATAGAAATGCATGGAAGATTTGCGGCTCATCAAGCAGTAGAAATAGCAAAAAAAATTGAAGATCTAAATATTGGTTGGATCGAAGAACCAGTTAGACCAAGTGATAATCCAAGTCTAGAAAAAGTAAGGATTCAAACATCTTTACCAATAGCAACAGGAGAAAGGCTTTATGGTGCTTCTGAGTTTAGGGAGATATGGTCAGCAAATAATGTTGATGTAATTCAACCAGACATAACACAATGTGGAGGTATTTTTGAGACAAAAAAAATTGCATCTACAGCTGAAATTTATTCTATAATGGTAGCTCCTCATAATGTTGGAGGTGTCATATCTACATTAGCAGCAATTCATTTATGTTTTACACTAAGAAATGTAAAAATCTTAGAACATTTCAATGATTTTGCTGATCCATTTGTAAAGGATGCTGCAGATTCTTACCCTGAAGTTAAGGATGGCTTTTTTAGCTTACCCGAAAAACCTGGTTGGGGAGTTGAATTAAATGAAGATTTTATTCTTGAACATCCTCCAGAAAAAAATAAAGATGGTATCAATTTAGACCCAGGCTTAAATATGTTTGAAAAAATGGATTGGGCCAAAAGAGGTCAATCTGAGTAAAAAGATAAGGAATGCCATAATAATATGTTCGACTTAATAATTAGTAATGGATATATTGTTGACGGGTCAGGGAAATCAAGATTCAAGTCGGATATTGGCATTATAAATGAGAAAATTGAATCAATTGGAGACTTAAGAGATAAAGAATCAAATCAAATAATTGACGCAAAAGGATTAATCGTATCACCAGGATTTATTGATTCACATACTCATCATGATGGAGTTTTGTTAAATGATCCACAGCATGCTAGTAGTCTTAGGCAAGGAGTTACTACAGAAATTCTTGGACAAGATGGATTATCTTATGCACCTCTTTCTGAGGATAATTATGAGGTTCAAAGAAAGTATTTAGGAGGAATTTTAGGTCCAGCTCCAAAAAATCTTGATATGAGTAGTGTGAATGCTTTTAGATCTCATTATCATAAAAAGGTTTCTATAAATACTGCATACCCTGTTTCACATGGTGCTCTTAGAATGGAGTCAGTTGGCTTTTATGACAAACCACTGATAGCTAAATATCTAGATAAAGCTAAATATTTACTTGATGAAGGATTATCTCAGGGTGCTGTTGGGCTTGCTACAGGAATGTCATATCATCCTAACGCTTGGAGCAATACAAAAGAATTAATAGAATTATGCAAAGTTGTCAGAGAACATGATGGAGTATACATAACTCATCTAAGAGATGTAAATACAGAAAGAGGTTATGGTGGAGGTGGAGTACCTGAAGCTCTCGAAATAGGTAAAAGATCCGGAGTAAGAGTTCATTTTTCTCATACAAGAACAAATGCTGAAAATGCAGGTAGAGTTTCAGAGGTTTTAGAATTAATTGATAAAGCAAAATCAGAAGGAGTAGATTGCACTCTAGAATTATATCCTTACCCTACAGGAAGTTCTTTTTTACTCAGCAATCTTCCAAGTTGGGCACACGAAGGAGGGCCTAAAGATATTTTACAAAGACTAAATGATAAAGAATCTAGAGAAAAAATAATCAAAAGCCTAAAGCAAAATAAAAAACGTAAAATGAATGAGGTATTGCTTTCTTATCTACCAAATAATCCAGAATTAGAAGGTATGACTGTCTCTCAAATTTCTGATCTAAGAGGAATTTCAATGGGAGATCTAATATGTGATTTATTAATAGAACAAGATCTACAGGTTGGCTTCTGGATGGTTCCTCCAGAAAGCATTTCAATATGGAGACAATTGAGTAAGGATGCAATTGAATTTTTATCTAGACCAGACTATATGATTGGAAGCGATTCAATTGCTATTGGAAGTGTTCCTCATCCAAGAGCATATGGTACCTTTCCTAGGTTTATAGGAAGATTACGTAGACAATTTAATATAATTTCTCTAGAGCAAATGATTCAAAGAATTGCTAATAACCCAGCTAAAACTTTCAATCTTACTAAAAGAGGAATGCTAAAAGTAGGATATTTTGCGGATATTGTAATTTTTGATGAAGAAAAAATTATTGATACAGCAACATACGATGATGCTAAACAATTTCCTGTTGGAATACCTTATGTAATAGTTAATGGAAAAATAGCAGTAGATGATGAAAATTGTACAGGAATATTTGCTGGTCAAGCAATACCTTAGCAAACTTTAATTCGAGCTCAGGTAAAAGAAGGACTATAAGCCGAGTTCTGTTCTACTTATAAATAATAAGTATCTGTGATCATCCATCTTGGCTAATTGTCACCAATTAGCTCATGCAGCTTACCCTGGAGCTGTCTAGGAAACTTAGCTCCTCTATTTAGCCTTGCACCAAGTGGGGTTTACCATACCTTATTTGTTACCAATATAAGTGGTGAGCTCTTACCTCACCTTTTCAACCTTACCAAAATTTGGCGGTACACTTTCTGTTGCACTTTCCGTCAAGTCACCTTGCCCTGCTGTTAGCAGGCACTTTTCCTAGTGGTGCTCGGACTTTCCTCTGATATATGCATACCAGCGATCACACGTCCTTCTTCAACCCAATATATTTATTATAAACTAATTTTAAATTGAACTTAAAATAATTTCGTTTGAATCTTTACTGACAATTATTTTTCTTATTATTTTATTTGAATTTTCAATATGAAATAATAGCTTATTAAATTCATCTTCAAAATCAGAAAATGCAATTTTATCCGTAGTAAATTCAGACACAATTTTATATAAATATTTTTCTGAATATTTTTTTTCATAAAAATTACTGTTTGAAAAAGTTTTTTCAAGAATTGAGTTTAATTTTTCATACTTAATACTAAATTCATTACATAAATAATTATTTGTATTTTTATTTTTACAAGTATAGTATTTATAATTTTTAGAAATTTTCACCCCATTACTAATCCAATAATTTTTATGATTAGTAGTAACTAGTTTAGATTCACAGTGCTTACAAAATAAAAGTCTGTTCCAAAAGTTTTGTTTATATTCTCTCTTTTTATTAACACTTAATATTTTAGATATTTTATTGAAAATAGAATTTGCAATTATAGCATCATGAGAATTAGGTATTAGTACATTATATCTTCTATAATTACCAACATAAAAATCATTACAAAGAAGATGTTTTATAGACTGATAGGACCATTTTTTTTCTGTAATTCTACTAATTTCTTTAGATGTTTTACTAATAGATCCATACTTAAGATATAAATTAAAAATATTTCTTACAACTCCTGCCTCTCTATCATCTATTTTAAAAAGACTTGATGAGGTTTTTTTATAACCAAAAGGTATCTTACCTAAAACTTGTCCTCTAGATGCTTTTTTATTGATTGATTCCTTTATTCTAGAAATTCTTTCAGGTTTTTTTCCGAAATAAGGCAAAACTCTAATTGCATTTTGAAATGGATCAGGAAAATCATATGAAGCACAAAAAACCATAATATTACGGTTTATGAGATTTAGCATTTTTTTACAAAAACCCAATAAATCATTATCTAAAATTTCTGGAGATGAGATGATAATTTTAGATATATTCTCTATTTCAATTATAGAAATAATTTCTTCAAAATCATATTTTTCAGAAAATAAATCTATATCTAATTTTTCATATCTACAAAAATCTATTACTTTATTTTTTTCCTCGGTATTACTTAAATCTTTTATTAATGCCAGACATTTCAAAATTTCTACTCCGTTATTAAGGATTTCCCACAATTACAGATTATTGGTTTTTCTGAAGATTTTATTTTTTCAATAAATGCATTAGGTAGTTCAATTTTACAAGAAGGACATTTATTATTTTCTAATTTTCCAATACCCATATTCCCATTTTTAGAAAGGAAATTTTCATAGAGAGTAAGTATATTTTTATCTAAATTACCAGATAAGGCATTTTTTGCACTTAGGCTTGATGCTATTTTTTGAGAAAGATCTTCTTTATCAGCAATCAATTTTTTTTCTTCCGAAACCCATTTATCTTCAATATCAATAATCTTAAGTTCAGTATTGTCTCTTAATTCATAAAGTTTAGTAAGATTATCAGAAACAATAGCTTTTTTAGGCACAATATTTGATATAAATTCTGACTTTGATTTTAATTCAAGTTCGAGGGCTTCTAATTCTTTAGTATTTCTAATTTTTCCTGAATAAATTGTCGAATTGATGGTATTAATAGAATCTTCATTTTCTTTAATTAAATTTAATATTTTTTTCTGAATTTTTTCTTGTTCATCAATTTTTTCTTTTATTGTAATGAGTTTATTCTTATGATTTGAAATTCCAAGTCTATCACTCAATTTTTTGTCGATTGAGGAAATAATATTTTTATATGATATTATTTCCTTATCATATTTCTGTACTTCAAAGTATTTTATATTTTCTTCAGACACAATTTATATGGTAGTAGTTTCTCTATAATATATAATACGAAACATAAGAGATAAACTAAATTCTAATTTCTTAAAGATTTTAAGGTTTTAAGGATAATAAGGAAATCTTAATGAATTTACAAAAAACTAAAATTGTTTGTACCATCGGTCCATCATCAGATTCACTTGAAATAATTGAAGAATTGATTAAGTCAGGCATGAATGTAGCAAGAATTAATCTTTCTCATGGAAAAGAAGAAGATCATCTCAATATAATTTCAAATATAAGAAATGTTTCAAAAAAATTAGATTCCCCTATACCTATCCTAGCTGATCTTCCCGGACCTAAATATAGATTAGGAGAAATTAAGAATAATTCATTAGATTTAAGCACTGATGATGAATTATTCCTTAATTGCGGTAACTCGAATAAAGATGAATTATCAGTCTGGCCACCAGGATTACATCTAGATGTAAAGAACGGAGCTGTTCTTCTTGTTGATGATGGAGCAGTAGAACTGGAGATCACTGAGATAAATAAAACAATAATTAAGACAAAGGTTCAATTAGCTGGAAAAATAACTAGTAATAAAGCTGTTGTACCAAGAGGATTACCTTCAAAGTTAGACTATTTTACAGAAGAGACCCAAAGTGCGATCAATTTTGTAAATTCAAATGATATCGATTACTTAGGTTTATCTTACGTAAGAAATGTCAAAGACATAATTAGAGTAAAGGAAAAAATTAAAGATAAAAATCTAAAGATAATTTCTAAAATTGAACTACAGTTAGCTTTAGATAATTTAGAGGAAATAATAAATCACTCCGATTCTATAATGGTTGCGAGAGGAGACCTTGGGGTTCATTTACCAATTTCTCAAGTTCCAGCAGCTCAGAAATTTATTATAAATTTATGTAATCAAAAAGGAAAAGAAGTGATTACTGCAACTCAAATGCTAGAATCTATGACTGAAAATCCTCAACCCACAAGAGCTGAGTCTACAGATGTTCATAATGCTGTTTTAGATGGATCAGATGCCATTATGCTTTCTGGTGAAACCTCTATAGGTAAATATCCTATTAGAGCAGTTGATTTTATGCGAGAAATTTCAACAATTGCTGAAAATGATATAAATCACAAAACTTTAAGAGGTATAAAATTAGATCAAGTAGATTCAAATAATAAAAAAATCATTGATGAATTAATAGCCCATGGTGCAGCAAATATAGCTGATCAATTAGATGCAAAATTAATAGTTGCATTTACTGAATCTGGTTCTACAGCAGCTCGAGTTGCTGCATATAGACCTTCTCAGCCAGTAGTTGCTATATCCCCTGATAATAATGCAGCAATAAATCTAGGTTTAAGATGGGGAGTTAATACAATAAATGTAGAAAGCTTTGATCATATTGAAGATATGTTCACTTTCTCAGAAAACTTTGTATTAGAGGAAAAACTTGCTTCAATAGGAGATACTATAGTTGTTGTTGCAGGTTTACCAATAGGTTTTAAGGGAAACACAAACCTAATAAGAGTTATAACAATAAATTAAACCTTAATAACTTTATTCACTAAGGTTCCAATATTTTCTATTGTGATAGAGATTTCATCCCCTTCTTGCAAAGTAAAATCTTCAGGAGGTATTGTTCCTGTACCCGTCATAACAGTTGTTCCGTCTGGTATGTCATTACTTCTATGAAGCCACTCATTTAACTCATCACATTTTCTTTTCATTAAGCTGGTACTACCTGATCCTGAAAAGACTTTTTCTGAAATCCTTGTAATAATCATTTCTACTTTTAGGTTATTGTAATCAATCAATTCAATAGGAACCCAGCAAGGTCCTATTGATGCAGAATTATTAAATATTTTGGCTTGAGGTATATAGAGAGGATTTGCACCCTCAATTGACCTACTAGACATATCATTACCTACTGTAAAACCAATAATTTTTCCTTGAAAAATAATAAAAGTTAACTCTGGCTCAGGCACATCCCAAGTTGAATCTAATCTAATTCCAACTTTATCATTTGGGCCCTTCAATCTTGCAAGGGTACTTTTGAAAAAGGCTTCAGGCCTATCAGCTACATAAACTTTTCCATAAACATCAGGTGTATCAGATTCAGCTTGCCTTTCTTTCATTGAATCTTCATAAGTTACACCAAAAGCCCAAGTTTCTGGTGAATCTATAGGGATTCTTGCATTAATAAGTTCGGCCTTAGATAAATTTTCCTTATTTTTAATTATAGTTTTTTTAATATACTCAGAAACAGTTAGATCATTACTCAGAGCAACTTTAATTAAATCTAAGGACGATTTTATAGAAGGTCTTAATTTTGTAATATCACTTATTTTTTCTCCGTCATCTACAACAACTTTTTCATCTATTTGATAAATTTTCATCTTATACCTCTATACTTCTTTGTATTCTCCATCAACAGTATCATCATCACTTGGATTATCACTATCATTTGGAGGGTTAGTATCATTATTTTCCTGTTGTGGTAAATTTTGTCCAAATGCTTGTAAAGCAACATTTAATTTTTCTAATCCTTCATTGATTACTTCTACTTCAGATTCTTCATTAGAAATTATGGATTTCAAGTTATCTATTTCTGTTTGCAAGTCAGCAGTTATATTTTCCGGAACTTTGTCTGAATTTTCAGTTATTAATTTTTCAGCCTGATAAATAACTGCTTCTGACGAATTTTTTGCTTCAATTTTTGATCTTAATTTTTTATCTTCTTCAGCATTTTTTTCAGCATCTTTAACTATCTTATCTATTTCATCATCAGACATTCCTGATCTTCCTGTTATTGTAATTTGTTGTTCTTTATTAGTTGCTCTATCTTTGGCTTTAACTGTTACTATACCATCAGCATCTATATCAAAAGTTACATCTATTTGAGGGATTCCTCTAGGGGCAGGTTGGATTCCATCTAAGGAAAATCTTCCTATTGAAACATTATCATTAGCCATATCTCTTTCTCCTTGAACAACATGAATTTCTACACTAGGCTGATTATCAGCAGCTGTTGTGAATGTTTCAGTTTTTGATGTTGGGATAGTGGTATTTCTTTCAATCAATGGAGTCTTAACCCCTCCAAGTGTTTCTATACCTAATGTTAGAGGAGTTACATCTAGTAAAAGAACATCCTTAACATCCCCTTGTAATACCCCTGCTTGAATAGCTGCACCTAAAGCTACTACTTCGTCAGGATTAATTGTTTTAT
>MDTD01173911.1_pt1 | contig 36304 bp, 31 predicted proteins | sample 811221 | NCBI WGS metagenome assembly MDTD01 (sample SAMN05326646, study PRJNA326480) | marine metagenome | isolation source: seawater | place: Pacific Ocean: South West | collected 2011
CATCAGCTCCATTTTTCAAACGACACAAATCGTCTGCCAAGCCAAACACGCCGCTGTCCATCCGACAGCGGTTTTTTCGTATAGGTTTGGTAAACAAAGACCTTTACGCGACCCCGCCCTGCCCACACGCTAAACAAGCGCGTGGCGGCCCTTCAACGATCTCACCCCAAATTTCGTCTCAAACGTCTCAAAGTCTCAGAATCGAGTGGCGGTCGATTTCACAACCACGCGATGTAACGTGCTGATTTTTCACCACTTATTCAAAACGCTTGTTTTCCATTTTTGACTCATTAAACCGGGTTTAATGTGTCGCAAGGTGTATAAAACAATTTAAAAAACTGCTTGCCGGCCCCATGAGTTGAGATCGTCAGGTAGGCAGCGAAATGGCCAAACTTATTGACTTCAACTTTGTCACGGATGACAATACAAGCGATTGATTCACGGGGGATGTACTCCCGTCTTGGCGCAATCTATTCAGAAGTCAGATCACCTTACGAAAAGCAACAACATGAAGCTCTTCCTCTTCATTGTCGTATGGCTGGTTTTATTTCTCTTTCTGCCCGTCGTTGCGATGACTGCCCTTGTTCTCTTGCCAATCATCTGGCTGCTTTCGCTGCCCATTCGCCTGATTTCAATCATCGTGAACGCTGTCTTTGAATTGTTGAAAGCTATCCTGCTCCTGCCCGCTCGCTTACTCACCACTCGACCGGTGACCTGATATGTTGTAGTTGCCAAATACGGCTAAAGTTCACTGCTGCACATTCGGCTTGTAAAATCGTTCATGGGTCTGTGGCCTGCTACCGCTCGCTTAGCTCCTGCGACTGACAACTACACGGAAACGTTAGGCCTTCAATATCTGGGGATTCGAATGGCAAGAAGAAAATCTTTAACGAGTGCTCTTGGCATCAAGAAACCTTCACTCAAGCGGGCACTTGGAGTCACCAAAGCCAAACGTGATTTTGCACGACTGACTGGTATACCAACATCTAAATCGGGCATGAAGCGTAAAGGAAAACGTGAACTTCAAAAAGCAGCAGGTTGTTGTATTATCCTGTCAGGTATCGTTATGATTTTGACTGGTTCAATTGTTGTAGCTTTGTCGGTCTAACCAGCCTTTGTACTTGCCTGTCGCAGCCAGAGTTCGCAGCAGCATATTCGTTGTGGTTAATCATTTCGGGATCCTGGGCTTTATCCACTCACCAAGATCCTGTAACTGGGAAAACTGAGCGGAACGTAAGGCGTCCTATTATGCCGGCAAATCAAAATCTAAACAGTGCTCTGAATGACATCAAAAACGCTAAGAATCTTATGCAGCGTGCATGGCATGATACTCAAAACAATCATTACATTAGCGCCGCAATCAATGAACTAAATAAAGCTGAATCTAAGATTATTGCCGCACTTCAAGCAATATCTGATGAGCAATGACTCACTGATACGCCAAACCCCCATTTGCATTTGCCAAAGATAGCTATAACTCGCAGCTGCACATTTGCCTTATAAATCAATTCTGAAATATGTAGCTTCACCGTTAGCCCAGCCCCGTATTGGGCAACTTAGCAGAAAAGAAACATTAGGCGCACCAATGACCATCCAAACAGACCATCGAAACGAGTTCCTGGAAACACTAAATCACCTAACCTCACTTTATAACAAAATTGCTGGTTCTCTCGGAAAAGGTGCGTTACTTACATTTCCAGACCATAATAAACTTGCTGAAGGACTTTTCCTCAGCGCATGGGCGCACTGGGAGGAATTCACACAAGTCCTTCTGATCGATGATTTAGCTGAAGACCCCAAAGGTTTTGTTCAGGTTGATGTTAGAAAATTTCGCGTTAAAGGTGCACCTCGCCGTATCGCCGAGCGTGTACTATTTCACCCTGACCACCCAAGCACATTCGTTAATTGGGATTTTGGTCTAGTGTGATCTCGTGCCAATAATTTTCTCAGTCAAGGACATCGGTTCTCCAATACTTTGCCGCGCGCTGACGAGCTTGAGAAAATGAAGCGAATCAGAAATGCTGTAGCACACAAGAGTGATCGTGCATGGGACAGTTTCAAGTTGTTAGTAAGAGCAGCCCCCTTTTCTCTTACTGCTAAGCAGATGAAGGGCATTACTGTCGGCCGCTTTCTGGTATCTCATAACTGGAATAGTAATCGCGTAATTCTTGAGTGTTTCAGTATTCATCGCGATAACGCGATGCATTTAGTTCCATGAGGTTGCGAATTGTGGCAAACGAGGGGACATATTGACATGATCCATATTGTCACAGAAAATGATTGTTCATTTATGCATTTTGTTCGTTAACAAAATCAAATACGCCTACATACTTCTGGGGGGATTTACACCAGATACACAATCTGACCCACTTTAGTCGCCATGACCGCAAAATACTCCGCCATGCCATATCACTTCTGGAGAATAATTCTGATTCAAACCGTAGATTGGCAATGATACTTGCCGACAAAGCCGTGGAATAAATGATGACAACAAACCAAGTATCAGGCAAGTCAAATCTTTTTTAAAATTATAACAATCCTACCAGATCGATTAGGAATAATATATGATTGTAAGATTCAATGTCAAATGCTTAACTTGTGATACAGCACATACACTCCGCATGCAAATGGGACACAATCGAACGCAAACACATGAAGTTATATGCTCAAATTGCCAGGAAGTTTTCCGTGTTGCCTTAGATATCGATTTTGACAAGACAACGTACAAAGCTAGATGTATAGATAATTGCGAACATTCAGCATTAGAAGGAAAAGTTGTAAACATTGATCCCTCTAGCCCTATCCCTAAAAGCAGTCTTCATCAAGATCATTATTTCCCGTGGCTAGAACACGCAAGGAAAGACCTGAAAATAGACAAATTGATCAGTGGTATTAAAAGCAATACAAAAGGTCGCGGAGGCATCATAGATCTAAACCATGCATTAGGAGGTCAACATCTGATTGTTGATGACTGGCAAGTTATTCAAAGAGGGTGGTCTTTGACATTAAGAGGAAAAGAAGATTTAGCGAGAAAACAATTTGTGATGTATAGCAATTTATCAGAAGACGATACTCCAGATTTTAATCACGTTATTTTTAAATTTTCACTCAACCTCGCTCACCCCCAATATGTTGAATTATTTAACAAGGCAGCAGAATTCTATTCCTCGTTAAAAAAAGACAAACCTGACGAGGTCAATAAATTTCTGTCATATTATAAGAAAAATATACGTTCTAAAAATCTAGAATCATATCTAGACATATACAACCAATTCTTTCAATGCTTCTCCGATTATTTCCAAACTCTGCTTTACGTAAAAAACGGCGCAACAGTTCCATACGAATCTGAAGTCTCCTCAAGAGCATTTAGACGTACTAAAATGTTTTATGGGAATGCATTTGAAACATTAACATCTTGTTTTGTAACACTTGCATGTCTAAACAATGTTTTTTCTGGAAGATCATACGACCAATTTGAAACAATGCACTTAACAAAATATTTGACTATTAATAAAGCAAACAGATCAAATCCTTTTAGCAACAACACAAACTTGTCTGCATTTTCAAAGTGTCTTGACAGCACATTAAGAAACGCTTCACATCATGGCGCAATCAAATATGCCCCCGAATCTAGCATTGTAAGTTATCGGAGCGGCGGAACAGGTTCGGAACACACCATGAGCTATGCAGAATACATCACCAAGTGCAACGAGATTATGCTAACAATTGCAGCCTTACTTGCATTTGAAATACTGATCGATTACAGCACTACCTAATGCTTACAAACTAAGTAATCACAACTTAATCGAAACGAATAAGCCAACTTGTCCATTTATGTTACTACATATTGACCTACCCCCGGATGTTGTACCACCGTTATGTTAGTCTTGCGGTGGTGTGATGGGGGTGTTGAGCCGAACGTAGCGCAGCGGAGTTCGGCTCAACAACGAGCCATGTTTCCGGGGCTGGCGGCCGATACCCCAACGCACTGTGCGGGCGGATCGTATTGTACTGTATCCGCCAACGTTCAATAAGTACCTTAGCTTCGTGCAACGTATCAAACACTTCACGTTCCAACAGTTCGTCGGCCAACTTGCCGTTGAACGACTCAATGTAGCCATTCTCCCACGGACTGCCCGGCTCGATGTATAGCGTCTTGACACCGACACGACCTAACCACTTACGCACTGCCTTGGCTGTGAACTCACTGCCGTTATCGCTGCGGATATGCTCGGGCACACCGCGCGTTGCCATCAACCAAGCCAACCGTTCGAGCACATCGTCGTGCTTGAGTTGACGTGCCACATCGATAGCTAAACATTCGCGTGTGAACTCATCGATCAACGTCAGTATGCGAAAGCTTCGACCATCACGTGTCCGTGCTGTGACAAAATCATACGCCCAAACGTGATCCTTATGCGTCGGGCGAAGCCGAACACACGAACCATCGTTAAGCCACAGACGACCACGTTTAGGCTGCTTTTTAGGCACTTTTAGTCCTTCACGCAGCCAGATGCGTTCAACTTCCGGGGGCGTTTGTGGTTTACCCACCAACCTTCGTTGCGTAACAACGCATGAATCCGTCGATACCCATAGCGACCGAACATCGCCGCCAGCTCAATGATCCGCTTGGTTAATGGCTTCTCATCATCACGAACAATCGGCAGATACCGCTGCGTCGCGCGTGGTTGCTTGAGTAACTTGCATGCCCGTCTCTGCGAGACCGCAAAGCGATCTGTCAACACATCGACCGCTTCACGCTTCTTGCGCGGGCTTAAAACTTTTCCTGAGTAATCTCCTGGAGCATCCGTTTATCCAAGCTCAATTCAGCCACCAACTTTTTGAGTTGAGCATTCTCTTTCTCCAACTCCTTGAGCCGCCTGGCTTGTTCGGTTTTCATTCCACCGTACTCTTTGCACCAGCGGTAATACGTCTGCTCCGTCACTTCCAGCCGCTTGCAAACATCGGAAACTGACTGCCCCTGACCAAGCAGAACCTCCGCTTCGCGGAGCTTGCCAATGATCTGTTCTGAAGAATGTCGAATTCGGGCCATGATGGACCTGCCTTTTCAAATTGCGTCCAATTCAATGAGATTCTCTCATAAATCTTGGACTAGGTTTGAGGGGGCAGGTCAAGCTAAAAACTAATTTTCAGGCTATTCCCCCAGCCTGAACTTTACGGCTTAAACCGATAGGAACCTTGTGGAATAAAAAAATGCATTGCATACTAAACTACACATCCACTATCGGTAACAACATTGCGGGCCTATTACACATAAACAATGTCCTGAAATCGATGAGCCTTTTCGAGCACATCCGAACTCCGACCCGTAAAAATTCGAGTGCATCCTAAATAATGTATGTCAACTCAAACACAAAAAACCCAGCGTAATAATCCACTGCGCCTTTTCTTCTCACCCAATTGGTATCTTCACTGGTATTTCATCGAATCTGACACGTCCAATCATTTTTTTACAGTGACTCGGCCAAATGGCACCGCACATGGTGACCATTTTCAATTTCACGATAAGTTGGTTCTTCCATCCGACAACGCTGCTCGGCATATGGGCAGCGTGGGTGAAACAGACAACCCGACGGCGGGTTACTGGGGTCAGCCACTTCACCATGGAGTTGTTGATGTCGATGCCGACAAGTTGGATCGGCAATCGGTGCAGCACTGAGCAGCGCAGCTGTATAGGGATGCAACGGACGAGTAAACAAGGTCTCGACATCTGCCAACTCGACCAGTTTACCAACATACATCACGGCCACACGATCGCTGATATGACGCACCACACTCAGATCGTGTGCGATAAACAAATAAGTCAGATTCAGTTCATCCCGCAACTTGGCCAACAAATTGATCACTTGGGCCTGCACCGAGACATCCAATGCTGAGACAGCTTCATCAGCCACGATTAATTGCGGATTGAGTGCCAAAGCGCGGGCAATACCAATACGCTGACGTTGTCCACCACTAAAAGCATGGGGATAACGCTGCATATGCTGCGGACGCAAACCGACCTGACTGAGTAACTCTCCCACGCGCTGACGTCGTTGCTTCTTATCGGTGATGCCCTGAGCAATCATCGGCTCACTGATCAGTTCAAACACACTCATGCGTGGGTTAAGCGAAGCATAAGGATCTTGAAAGATCATCTGCATATGCTTACGCAACGGCTTGAGTTGTTTTTGATCTGCACCGCTCACGTCATGGGCTTGACCATTGATCCGCAATTCAACCTTACCTGCAGTGGGATTGATCGCTCGCAGAATACAACGTCCAGCGGTGGTCTTCCCCGATCCCGATTCACCGACGAGACTCAAACATTCCCCATGTCGCAAATCAAAACTCACGTCATCAACAGCCTTGACGTGGTTAACCACGCGATTGAACACGCCCTGTGTAATCGGAAAATGTTTCTTTAATCCCCGGACATGGAGTAACGTCTGTTGACTCATGGTTGTTGCTCCTTTTGACGGATCAGACAAGCTGAAGCGTGGTTGGGCGTCACTTCAATTAAACTAGGTAAATCACCAACATCACAGATCCCCTGCTCAAACTGCGGGCAACGCGGATGAAACGGACATCCAGTTAATTTTGCAAATGGATCGGGCACCGAACCTTTGATTGTTTTAAGTTGTACATGCCTGGCCCCTTGGTCGGTCTGCATTCGGGGAACGGATTGGAGCAGCGCTTCGGTATAAGGGTGTTGAGGAGACTTAAACAGATCATAGACATTGGCCTGCTCAACGACGCGCCCCAGATACATCACGGCGACCTCGTCAGCAACTTGCGCCACCACACCAAGGTCATGCGTGATGAGCAAAATGGACATGTTCATTTCTCTTTGCATTTGCTGCATGAGATCAAGAATTTGTGCCTGAATGGTGACATCCAAAGCGGTAGTCGGTTCGTCAGCGATTAACAATGACGGATGACAGGACAAGGCCATGGCAATCATCGCGCGTTGGCGCAGTCCGCCGGAAAGTTGATGTGGATATTGATCAAACCGTCTGGTGGCATCCGGGATCCCGACACGTGCCATGATGTCGACGGTGTGCTGACGAGCGGCCTTACCTTTTTTAGCAAGATGCAATCGAACGGCTTCGGCAATCTGGCTTCCAATGGTGTAGACCGGACTGAAACTGGTCATCGGTTCCTGGAAGATCATGGCAATGCGATGTCCACGAATCTGTCGAATCACCGGACCATCCGGGTTCAGTGCGGTGATGTCAATATCGCCATCCTTGTCATGGAAAATGATCTTGCCATCGACGATGCGACCCGGGGATTGGACCAATCGCAGCACACTAAACGCGGTGACCGATTTGCCTGACCCTGACTCACCGACGACACACAGGGTCTTGCCCCGCGGGATATCCAGACTCACACCATTGACCGCGGCCACCGAGCCTTCATCCAGTTCGAAGTGCGTATGCAGGTTGGAAATGGTCAAAATGTTCTGACACATGAAAATCACCTTGAGTACGGGTCTGCCGCATCGCGCAAACCGTCACCGACAAAATTAAAAGACAGGACTGCGATGATGACGAAAACGACTGGCGTCAACAGCCACGGATGCAAGGCCACCGACTGGATGTTTTGAGCTTCCTTCAGCAGCACGCCCCAACTGGTGATCGGCGGGCGCAGTCCCAAGCCTAGAAATGACAATGCTGTCTCACCGAGAATCATGCCCGGAACCGCCAAACTCAGGCTCACGACAATGTGACTCATAAATGCCGGCAGTAAATGCTTCGTCATGATCCGCCATTCACTGGTCCCGCAAAGTTTGGCAGCGGTGGCATAATCCTCCTCGCGCAACGAGAGTATTTTGCCCCGCACCTGTCTGGCTAATCCGGTCCACCCGATGAAACTCAAGACGATGGTAATGCCAAAATACACCTGCAATGGTGACCATGTGGCAGGTAAAGCTGCCGCCAGCGCCATCCACAAAGGAATCGCCGGGAAGCTGCGAATGATTTCGATGACGCGCTGAATCGCATTATCAATCCAGCCACCGTAGTATCCGCTGATCGCACCGATGATCAGGCCCAGCACAAAACTCATGGTCACACCGATCAAACCGATGGTCAGGGAGATGCGTGCACCGTAAAGGATGCGCGAAAACAGGTCGCGCCCCAACGAATCGGTCCCCAGCAAAAAGAATGTCCCCCCTTCTTCTACACCCACGAGATGCCGGTTCATGGGAATCAGGTTCCAGAAGTGATAGGGGTCGGCCTGCATGAAAAATCGAAGTGGCAAAATACGTGATCGGTCTTCGACATAAACGCGTTGCAACGTCACCGGGTCGCGCATCGACTTGATCGGGTAGACAAAGGGACGAAGATGAAACCCATCCTCAGCCACAAAACGAATACGTTGCGGCGGTGCATATGCATACGTCACATCGCGTGTCTCCAGAGGATAGGGCGCCAAAAATTCACAGAACATACCCATCAGATAAAGGACCAGAATGATCAGTCCCGACCATACAGCCATCCTGTGTTTGCGGAATTTCCACCAGACCATTTGCAATTGACCAGCGGTATAGCGCTGCATACTCTGTTCGTCAACTTCCCATTGCTCATCGGGATTCGGATCACACAAAATGGCTTTATTTTCAGGTGTATTCTGCATGGTCTGACTTGTGGGCTGGCTGCTCATATTACGACTCCCCCTTGCCATAGCGAATACGTGGATCAAGCCACATCAATAGCAGGTCACTGATCAACGTGCCGATGACGGTGAGGACGGCAAGCATCATGACCATGCTCCCAGCCAGGTACATGTCCTGATTCATCAAGGCTCGCAACAGCAACGGCCCGGTGGTTGGCAAACCCAATACAACCGCCGTGATCACCGCACCCGAAACGATATTGGGTAACACCCATCCCACCGTGGAGACCAGTGGATTCATTGCCACGCGCACCGGGTACTTAAGCAGTAATTTCCAATAAACCAATCCCTTGGCCTGAGCAGTGATGACATACTGTTTGCGCAGTTCGTCAAGTAAGTTGCCACGCATGACGCGGATAAGCGATGCGGTGCCCGCAGTACCGATGACAATGACAGGAATCCAAAGATGGGCCAACAGGTCCATGAACCGGGCCAGTGACCAGGGCGCGTTTTGGAACTGCGGGCTGAATAAGCCCCCGGCACTAACACCCAATACCCGGTAACCGACATACATGAACACCAACGCCAACAGAAAATTCGGTGTTGCCAATCCAACAAATCCGACAAAGGTAAACAGGTAATCGCCCCAGGAATATTGTTTGACTGCCGAAAATATCCCAATGGGAATCGCCACTGCCCAGGTGAATAACAATGTCGCGATGGAGATGATCATCGTCAGCAGCAATCGTTCGCCAATCAAGTCATTAACCGGCCGATTCCATTCAAAACTCATCCCCATATCACCGCGGAGCATTCCTCCCATCCATTTGCAATACTGAATGTAAAAGGGCTGGTCGATGGCATAACGCTCGCGTAATGCAGCCAACTCCGCTTCGTCAGGCTGCTCGCCGGTCTCCTGTAATGCGGTGAGATACGACGTCAGATAATCACCCGGAGGCAGTTGGATAATGGTAAATGAGATGATTGAAATCACGAACAAGGTCGGAATCATCCAGAGCACACGACGCAAAATAACCGTCAGCATCAACGTTCCTCCTTGATGGCATAACACTCCGGTGCGGTGTTGGATGGTGAGCGGAGCGTAAAGTCATACACTGCCACTTCGGGAACATTGACAAAACGTTCATGCGTCATGACGAGTTCGGGTAACTGTCCAACCGTGCCAATCATCCATAGATTTTCTGTATTGAGCTTGAAGATTTGCTGCATGAGTTGGCTTTGTTTTTGGGGATCAGGTGTGTCTTCAAGCTGTCTGTAAAGCTCCACGACTTTGAGCAGGTCATCGGGTGGCTTAACGCCTGCCTTGCCGTCCGTGCGATACCATTCCTGGAACGGGGAACCGACATACCAGCCCAGCAAAGCCCCCGGACTCAACTCCGGCAGGATACCTCCGGAAGCATCCCAGACACTGATATCCTGGAGCCTTGCTTCCATGCGCTGGTTAAAAAGTTGCCTGGCCCGTTGCTTGACATCCACGTCAATGCCCAGCTTCCGCCAATGGTCTGCAACGAGTTGCACCACGCGGATGTCGTTCCAATCGGTGGTTTCGATTGCCAGAAACAGGGGTTTGCCATCAGGTCGAATGCGTGTGCCTTTACCGTTTTCCCGGACGAGGCCCAGTTCATCGAGCATCTGGTTTGCTTTGTCAAAATCAAACTCTGTCCATGCCGTTTCAAACGCCTTGTTGTAGTGAACGGAGGCAGGGATCGGCGCCGCTTGCCGAGGCATGGCAATTCCGTAGAAAGCGCCTTGATTGATTTCATCGCGATTGATGCCCAGGGACAAGGCAATGCGAAATTCCCTTTGGTGAAAGAGTTTTTTGAGAACGGGATCTTTGTGGGCGAGATTGAAAATAAAAATATTGTTGTTGGTCATGCTGCTGATCCAGTGACGCAACCGGTAATGCCCGGTCGATTGCTGACTCATGTACAGCGGATAGTTTTCAAAACGGGTGTGCCTGGCCTGCATGCCGACTTCGCCCTGGATCATTTTTAATTGGATGGTCTGGCTGTCACCAATTCCAAAGGCCAGTTGATCGATGTATGGCAATTGATTGCCTTGGATGTCCACTTTCCAGTACCAGGGATTTCGCTTGAACATCACCGGTCGATGCGGTGGCGGCTGATCAATGATCCAGGCCCATAGTCTTGGCGTTTGGACATTTCGCCAATCCATTTTGTCGCGCATCAGTTGTTGCCAAGAGTTTAATCCCAGGACTTGAGCCTGCTTGAGTAATTGCGTTTTGGGGGTAAAGGCGGGATGGAACTGTTTGTAATAATGTGCAGCAAAGGCAACCATCTCATAACCGCGTCCGGAAGCGACACGTTTAAGAAACAGACCGTTGGGCTGAGCAAATCGCAGGCGTATGGTGTGATCATCCAGTTTGACCAGGTCCACGACTTGACCGCCACGACGCCAATCTCGCGAGACGATGGGCGTGAGATCTTTGTCGGTGAGAATATGCCGATACCAAAACAAGACATCGTCAGCAGAAAAAGGCTGTCCATCAGACCATTTCACACCCTTGCGAAGATGGAAAATATATTCGCGGCCATCGTCGTTGACTCCCCAACTTGTAGCCAGATTGGGCAGGATGCGATCGCCTGATGCATTCCATCGCAACAGCCCTTCGTAGCACATGCGGTATTCCACCGCCACGCGCACATCATCGGGTCCGACAGCCAACCTTTGCCAGACCCCGCCATAAGGTCCGCACTGCTGAGGTGGCTTAATCACCAATGGATCAAGCGGCAAACGATCCTTGACGGGAGGCAACTGGCCTGAGGACACCATCGCATCAAGCCCAGGCGCCTGGGCATAGGTCATGGGCATTGCGCTTCCATCTACCGTATTAGGCAACACAACCTGGTGTGTCCCCTGACATTGTTTGGGATGCCGATTGGGAATCGGTAGATTGGCGACATCAGCCTGAACCAGACTGTCCTGTCGTGGCTGATCATGCGGCGTTAAATGCCACGTTGCCAAGGCCAGAAATTCAACCACACCAAGCAATCCCAACACGACAACAACCAATGAAAACAGCGTCTTGCCCCACATCCCCAATAGCAGCTTCATGCCCATTCCTTTTTACTCTCACACTAACAGCTATTTTTATTATAGCAGTTAGTTGCATTTTGTCGCTTAGGCACTAAAATTATTTTGTAAAATCGGTATTTTGAAAGATAAAGAGGCTGTCTAGTTAATGACAGCTATTTATTCCATAGCAAAACTGGAGAACCCATGACCCAACCCACCGCATGTCTTCCTCATCCTGACTGGTGTCACTGGTATCAGCATCTATTGGCATACATGCCGCGTGGCGTCCATTGGTATCATCCCCTGCCTCCCTATTACACGGGATATGAGCAAGGCACACTTTACGATTGGGATCAATACTTTGAAGCCATCCTGCAAATCTATACTGGCTATCCCAATGACTATGCACGCAATGCTGTGGATATTTTTTTAGGCACCCAGGAGGATGATGGCTTTATCGCCCGATCCGCATCACCCGGACAATGGGCGGGATTTAACTTCCAGCATCGCGATATGGTCAAACCGTTCCTGGCGCAAATTCTTCTGCTTATTTATCACCAGGATGGTGTCATCAACTGGCTTAAAGACCACGAGCGTTATTCCAAAATGGTACGTTATCTTAAATGCTGGATTACGCGTTTTGACATCAGCAAGCAGGGTTTGTCAGTCTGGCGTCATGCTCAACACACTGGTATGGACAATCACTACGAACGCGCCGGCCGGATCGACAAAGCCAAACGCAATGAGCCGCTGTATTGTGAAGGTGTGGATTTAAATGCGTATCTGGTGCGCGAGCTACTGGCCATGAGTCAACTGGCTCAAATTCTCGAATACCCCGATGACGCAGCAGAATTTGCCCAGCTTGCCCGACAACGTATCGAGGCTATGCGACTTTATCTTTGGGATGAAAGCGAGCAGATTTTTTATGACCGCGATGCGCGGACCGGTGAATTGATTCGCGTCAAACACGTGGGGATCTTCGCCTCCATGTGGGCGGGTGTTGCCACCGAGGATCAAGCGTCGCACATGGTTAACGATCACCTGCTTAATGAAGATGAATTCTGGCGTCCATGGCCAATCCCGGCATTGGCGGCAAGCGAGCCGACCTACACCGAAGGATTCATACCCGGGGAGAACACCAACTGCTGCACATGGCGAGGCAATACATGGGTGCCGACCAATTACTACACCTTTCAGGGACTTAAACGTTATGGGTATGACGATGTTGCCAAAGAGTTGGCTGCAAAAACATTGACCCTGTTTGATCGCGGTAAATTCTGCGAATACTACACCAGCGAATCAGGCACGGGAACCGGCCGAAAGCCCTTCTGGGGCTGGACGGCATTGGCCATGTTCATGCCCATCGAACACAGCCTGCAAATTGACCCAACCCTGATTAATGCAACCAACACTGCCGGATCAGCCATGCGGCAATGGATCAAACATCAGCAGTAGAGCGTTGACAGTCATTGATCTTCACTTTTGTGTGTTTTACAGGGACTAGCGACTAGCGACTTGGGACTAGGGAAAGGCAAAAAATACTGGCATACAAGGGGAATGCTGATCAACGCCCCTAGTGGCTAGTCCCTAGCCCCTTTTTAAGTGCAAGGGAAACTGCTCTAAGCCCCCAGGCTTTATAAGATCAATACGGAAGATGAAAACGATCTATTGGAAATACACCAATGCGTAAGACGCGTAGTAGTGTGATCAATATCCCGGATCGCAGCTTCACCGTCTTTTCATTTGAAAGTGGATTTCCTGTCGCGGAAGAGCGGTGAATTGAGCTTGATCACCGCGTGCGTGAAGGGTCAACTCGGATTGCTCCAGGGGGTGGCTTTGGGAATCGACTTCAAAGCCGTCGCTGGATCTGACGGTCAATTGATAATTGCCCTGAGCCAATCGCCACAATCGCATCCCCAATTTCTTGGGTTGCTCGGAGACGTTATACACATAACCTTCCAGGCGATCAGGCGTGTTGTGTGTGATCCAGATGGCAACATCCAGACCGGTGTTTTGCCAGGTCACCCCAAAGAGTGGCCACTGTCGTTCGCGCCCACGAATGCTACCGAGCGTGTGCGTACCGGTCGACATTGCGATGATCTGTTCGGTGCCATGCACCCATACCCGGTCGGTGCTCTTGGGTTCGGTGGTCCGCAGGGCAATGTTGTAGTCCATGTGCTCAAGCACATCGGTTAACGCTTTTTTAATCGGTTCCATGGCCAAACGTCTTTGCTTGCCGTTCTCTGCATTGACGAATGCCAAGCGACTGCGCGTGACAGCTGAGCCATATTGCATGAGTACATCATCAAACTGCGTGTCACCAGTGAGCAGTCGATATCTTGCGCCGCCATCGCATATCGCGCGTCGACCATGCCAAAGCGCCCAACGCAGAGAGCCATGTTTGAGTTCCTTGTCCATGTAGGCAAGATCGTCAATCCGGTAATAGCTACTGGTCTGATTGGCCGTCGAGGGTGGCTCGACTTCCCGCAGAAGCTTCATGGCCAACCGGATTGGATCGAGATATCGTTCTTCGCCGGTCAATTCATAGGCAGCAAGCATCAGACTGTATATGTTATCCGTGTAGCCTGTGGGAAATCGATAATAGCCAGGATCATACCAATTGGGAGATTGCGGCCATTTGAATTGACGTTGATCGAAGGTAATCACCATGGGGACAATCCCGGCAGGTTTGCCCTGACCTTCTGCCATGATTGCGTCACGCCAACTCGTTGCGTAATCGGCAATGAGCTTGATAGCCTGAGTATCATGCGTAAACCACGCGTAAGTCAACAGCGGGTTAACCGTGCGCAGATTGTACGGCACATCGGTATTGCGATCGGCATCCACGTCACGGGCCGAATAGACATAACTTTTAAACATCCGATAGCCCTGGGGATTGACAGCAGTCCAGGTATCGAGCATCGGTTGGTATATCGCCTTTTTCTGCCGCTTGAGAGTTCGCTCAAAACGTGGGGTACCAAAATCAATAAACGGCAGAAATGTATGCGTATCGCTAAAGGGTTCAGCACCATGCTCAGCATCGGACTCGTCCACGGTAAAGCCATAGCCACGGTTGTAGCTGTGAGCCCAATCGGCAATTTTCCGCCAGGCATTGCGTACATGCTCATCATCGCAGACCATGTGCCCTATGGACCACCACCGCAGGGTTTCCACGTCATCGCCAATCCCACCGCCCAGCGCACCATTGGCAGCCTGGCGTTGATCGGTCCAATATCGGATCACTTCCATCGTTCGGAAAATCGTCCGATGCGATAATGCAGCCCATTGCGGCGTGTTCCCGGGGATACTCACTGTCGTTTCGTTGGGCATTTTTTCCCCGGCATAGATGCGTGCAAGGACACATTGCGGATACTGCTTTAAGGTATCAAGCAAATAGACAATCGGTGGCGGCCAGCCAATCCCGCGATGGGGTTTGCGCAAGGTCCAGTTATCGATCAGCGCCCCGTTTTGCTGAACCTGTTGATAGATGAACGCCCCTGCCAGCAAACGTGCCCTGCCAAAGTACGGCTCTTGATCCTTGATACGCAAGGCAAAGTCCGCCCCGCAACGCAGGTGTCGCCAGTTGGTTGTTCCCACCAGATCGTCAATGCCCACGGTGTCATCCATTTGAATGTGCAGCACCTTGTCCATCAGGTCGGTGATGCGCAAAAGCGACCGGGCGCGCACGTCCGTCAAGGGTAATAATGTCTGACGGATGCGATTGCATAAATCAAGATGCCGTTGATCAGTAGCATTGGGATATCCAAGAATCCAAGCCCACATTGTCGCGCGTGTCAATGGATCGTCGATCTGCTGAGCCAAGGTAACCGCTTGGTCAAAATTCTTTTGAGCGTAAGCGCGTGCTGCTTCGACAAAACCTTTCGGTGGCTCCCCCAAGCCCTGCCAACGGAGAACCATGGCGTCAGCAATTTTGGTGATGATCGGACTTTGCCAAGCGACGGCTTCGATGGCAAGAATACCCACAGGCTGATTCTGGTGACCGCGGACCGTGACATTCAAACCGTCCTTGTCCACGGTGACAATCCCACGGGCCGTACGATCCGTGCGGTTGATCGCTGCGGTTTGACCTTCAGCAATCGTCATGATGTACGTTGGCTTATCCTTGCCGCGGTACATCCGCAGGTCATCGCTGATCGACTGACCGTTGACTTCTATACGATCCACCTTGGTGTTCTGACGCAGATCGCCAAACGTCACACTCACAGCATATTGCCCTGGCGGGAGGTCCGCATGGAAAGTAGCCCCACTGGGTAACACCAAGGCATCACGATCCCGCCAGGACCGAACGGCTTCCCAATGCTTGCGCACCGAGCCCTCTGCCGAAGGATCATAACGACCGGGACTAAACCAGGCATCGGCGGTCCTGAGCGGTTGCGTATCCCAACCGAAACCGGTCTGCCGCATGTCGGTTTGAGGGGTAACAGCCAGGTAACCAGTTTGCACCGGTGAATCCTGCAAACCCATGTCAAAGTAATAGCCCTCCTGACATTGGTCCAGCGATGTGGGCAGGAAACGTTGAGGTGGGGTTGGCTTAATGACTGCATTGGAAATGCGCAGGTTTTGGATACTACCAACGAAATCGCTTTTCCATGTCCTGGCCTGCCCGAGAATCAAATCCCGGTCACTAAGCTTAAAAGACATGTCCTGGGGCAACTGGGTTTCAAACACCTGTATCCCATTGATGTAGACCGTCCAGTTGCGCTGACCATCGAAAGTTAATGTATGCCGATAGGTCGTGTCGTGACGCAATGGCCCGGTGTGCTTCATTACCTGCCAGGTACGGTCGCTGTAGCTGGTTGGCTTGCCGTCCTTGTCGATGACGGGAATGCGCAATTCCAATATCCCAGCACCGCGAAGCAGAATCCCCCAGGAAAAAGGGGTATGTTGGGAATCCGTTGCCAGGAAAACACCGGACCTCTGCGAAAATTGCATGTCAAGGTCAATGGTAAATGGGCCATCAGACAGCAGCTTGCCAGCCTCACTGAGGACAAGTTGCCCATCCTCATCAACGTGTAGCGCACCGTCTCGAATCTGAATCTTGCCCCGGACTTTTGCTTGGAATTGCCCTGAGGAGAGCTCGTTAAGGTCACCGGAAAAATCATGCCACAAGACCGTCTGTTCGGTGCGGGGCAGCGGCGCGAGTGTGCTCAACATCAGGCACAGTGTTAAAAGTGAACTCATAGCCAATCCTTACTTTGCTTGAACCTTGAGAATGCGATATCGCTGAGCTTGAATGTCGAGTTGGAGTGTTCCCTGCTGCGCATCAAGCGGTTTGCGCAACATGGCGTCGTGGATTTGAAATGCATTGCCTTTGAGCCCCATGACATCGAAATTCAATTTAGCGGTAACGTTGTCTGCCGGATCGGTGTGTAAATTGGAGATCACCACGATCGCGCGTTTGCGATCGCCACTGACAAAGGAACTTGCCAGCAATTGATCATTGCTCAAATCAACGATGGGTTGATTCTGGAAGTAGTAGGTTGCCTTGACATGCTGATCATAAGGCAGGTCATCAAAAATCTGCCACAGTGCCATGATCGGTCGATCTTTGTATTGGTAACTCCAATGGGTTGCATAATGTGAATACTCCTTGGGATATCCGCCTTGCAACAGGAAGACACTTAAGTGCGTGCTGACGCGCATGGGGAGTCTGGCAAAGTCATTGTTTTCACCGGTAAATTGCACACCAAAGGGAATGCCCGAATACTCGGAGCGAAATTCGTGCAAGCTTCCATGCCAACCATCGAGTATGGTTGGGGCAACCATGGGTCGACCTTCACCGCGGTTAAGCAGGTCGGCATAGACATTGATGGGCCAGAGACTCCCACCGTGGTTGTAGATAATACCATCGGTTCGTTCTTCGGATTTATAGATGTTGTAAATTCGCCGGTAAAGATCGCGTGTTGCCAGGACGGGATACTTCTGTCGGACATGCCCCTCGCGATCCACCCAGGCATTACCGGTCAGTAGATTACAGTCCGGCGCCAGGTTAGATGTCGAGTCCCAAAGGACGCCGTCCACTTTGTATTCCCGCGCCAGGTCTGCATGCCCGTATGCCATGAAATCGACATAGGCACCATTGGGTGCAGACGCCTGGGCGAATGTGCCCCATCCCTTATTCTGAATGGGATACTTGCCAAGCTCGTAACTGAACTGCTGCCAATTGGGACTGGTGGCATTGACGCCCCATCCGGTAAACATGATCACTTTAAAGCCGTGCTTATGTGCCATCTCGACAGCTTCTTTGAGCTGCTTTTGCTGTGCGGGGTCAACGGGACGTTCAGGCGTTCCGCCCATTTCGGTCTTGCTGTTTCCACGCCAACTGTAGTAAAAGACAATGGTCTTACAGCCTGCTTTTTGAAGTTGGGTAAATATCTTCTCATCTGCATAGACACCATTTTTCTGGAAAATATTAAGTGTCTGATGCTCAGGCATCGCGCGAATGGGTGTGGCCTGAAGTCCAAATGCCAGACGCATCGGCTTTTCGATCGTCAGCTTGCTGTCGACCATGTGAATGCGCATGCGAGCCGGTTGACCGCCTGAGGATGCGGGGACAATCTGCAAACAGGCGTTGGGATTTTCATTGTGCCAATCGATGGGTGCTTCGGCAGTCCAGCCCATCCCGGCATTCTCGTCACCAAGCCAAAGGTACGGTGTAAACGGCATCAGGCTATCGAGCACACGGCCGGCATGTCCATTGCGATCAGCCACCGGTTGCCTGGGATGAATGACAGGATCACGATGAAATTTATGACGACCAAAAAGCTGGGCATACTCAGCAGCAACCGGGATATCCAGTACAACCGAATCCAGGTCCAGCGAAGAATCACTGAAAGTCAGTTTCAGGTCGTACCAAACCATGCCATCAAAGTCGATGGTCATCGTGCCAGCAATGTCTGCATGGCTGTTGTGTAACTGAACCTGATACACTGCGCGACCGGGGTTGGTCGATTGCAGATCAAGCTGTTTGCCCTGCCAATCCAACAACTTCTGATCGGACGTGACCAGCAGGCGAACCGGTTCCGGGAGTACGGACTTGCCATTGGTCGTCACCGTACTTGGCCAGACGGATGAAAGATCATACGACCGTCCCCACATCGACACATGTCCGCGTGAATCTGCCTTGATGGGTGTCCACGGTTTGGGGACCACGGTCCGATTGCCAAAATCATTGCCCAGCCAGACCGGCGTCTGCGGCTTATGGATCGGTTGGGTGTTCTGGACAATCAACTGCCCCGCCTGATCCAACAGCTTCATGCGAACCCGGTAATAATCGGGCTTAAGCCCTTTGGTGGACACCAGCATTGACTGCACCAAAGCATCAGCCTTGACCGTTGCTTCGGACTGCGAAAGGATATCGCCGTTTTCATTTTCAATGGTCAGTTTTGCCAACGCATCAGTCTGTCGATCGACTTTGTCCAGATCCGCAATCACGCGAATGACCTGGGATTTAAGCCAATATGGTTCGAGCTTCAATGCCAAAGGCGGTTGAACGCGAAAGAGCGTGATGCCCGAACTGACAGTCTGTTGATCCTGGAGAATCCGGTAGGCAACCATGTACTCACCGGTCTTGCCCGGCGCACGAAACCCCAGCGAATGCCGCATGTTTTGCTGCACATGTGCTGAAGGCTTGGCAATGGCGTCGGGTACCGGTTCGTAAAACCCACGGGCGAACTTGACCTGGTCTTCAAGGTTCACATCCTTGGTAAACTCGGCCTGCGAATCGTGGGACATGCCACTTTCAAGGTTGGTATAATAACTCTTGGGTCCGCCCTGCAAACCGTCTTTGCGTTTGAACAACTGGATATCCGTTGAGACATGCACATCACTGCCGGTGGCGTTGGCTAACACAAATTCCACACCCAGTTGACCGTTTCCCAATTCGGACGCCTGTGTCAGACGCACTGCCGGAACACGGGGATCAAACCGGATGCGCCCGAAATTTTCGTAACCGTGCCAAAGCTGCCCGCGATAGGACCAGTGGGCAAGAAGTTTAAACGGCGTCTTGCGATTATCGACGATATCAAAACCCCATAGCTTTTCAGAGGATGGTGGGCCATCAAGCCCAAAGGCTTTAAACAGGATCGCCAGTTCGCCTTCCCAACCTGATTTTGTCAGCCGAGTCTTCTGCTGCCAATCACAATTCCATGATGACACTTTCCCGCGCTGCGCCAATGCTTCGCCATATGCCCCATTGGGATACAGCCAAAAGGCATAGCTGTGGTCAAAGTCCAGGTCCGGGGAAAACATGATCTCCACCATGTCTGCATCGATGGTGTGATCAAAGCGACCGGTTGCACTGGGCGAAAAGGGCTTAAGTGCCGTGGCTGGTCGATTGAACCGAAAGGCGATATACAGGTTGTCTTGATCATACGCGACAAACACTTCACGCCCAATACCATCATCCACACCATCCTGGGACACCTTCATGGGCCCCAATTGCGAGGCCGTCAGCCATTCGGCTTGATCAACCACCCCGTCAATCTGCGGCGGGCTCTGCATTTTCGGCCAGGCTTGATGGGGAAAGCGTTGCCAATCGATTTGATCAGCTGACACACTGACTGAGAAAATCAAAACAAGCGAGACAGTGAGGAGTAATCTGAAGAAGTTCCTGAACATGGGCCACCTTTCACGTCGGACCATTGCTATTTGCGACAGACAATGACTTGCATTTCACAGGTCAAAACAGTTCAACATCCCAGCCTTGATTCAAGGAGGATGGTTGACGATTGACATTTTTCATTTATTGAGATCGGAGCGATGCATCAAGCAGTATCCCCTGCCACTTATCATTCCAGCGTGCACCTTCAACCAGGCGTCCGGCCGGCTGGGATGACATGGCGCTACTGATTTGGGGATGCGTTGATTTGGGATCGTCCGGAACCGAGTCGTATACATCGAGCAAAGTGGTTGCAAGATCACCTTGCGGTACGGCCTGCTTAAGTGCCTCGTCAGACCGTGCCACACATGACATGCGCACCGCATGCAGCACGACAGGTGACTTGCGGTTGAGTCGACCCAATACCAACTGGACATCGCCAAGCGGACCGGTAAAGGGAATGGTCTGCACACGATGGGCAATGCACAGACCATCTGCAAAGAGCTTCATCTCCCGCCCTTTCCAGGTCATCGCAACATGATGCTTCTCGCCTGGTTTCCAGTCCTGAGGCGTGGTGTTACTGAGCAGGCCGATCAATCCATCTTTCATTTTGCGACTGCTCATGGATACTTTAAGCCCCTTGCGCGTCGGCCGGGCATACCAACTGCATGACATGTCCCAGACACCAGGCACTTTCATTTCAAAGAGACTAAAGACATGCTCATAGTCCCCCCTGGGTGTTGGGTACAAATCCTTGGCAAGTGGCGTAAACCAGACTTCCAACGTCCCTTCCCGGTTGTCAAAATGTCCCGCTGCGTCATAGCAGACCGCCTCAGCCCAAACGGATTGGCTTAAACCTGCCACCAGCCCAACAACCAATAGCCCGTAAACCCAACATCGATCCATGATCAAATCCCCATACCTAGCATTAATTTGATAGATACTATAGCAGCAATAGCAATAGTCAATCTATTTTGTCATTTATTTGTTGATTTTTCCAATCCCAGTGCTAATATTTATAGAGCAGAAGCAATTCATCTTTATAGCAAGCCATTTAAAGCGAATTCGACTCCCACATTTCAACCTTCGCGAGGTCAACCATGACACACGAGGCTTTCAAAGCAAAGAATCAGATTCGTCGACTGTCTGCCCAACGCACTGGCGTATCATTGGGATTTACACTCATTGAACTGCTGGTGGTTATTGCCATCACAAGCATACTAATTTCAATTCTGCTCCCAGCACTCAAAAGCGCACGCGATCGCGCCCAAAGCATCAGTTGCCTCAACAATCTCAAGCAATTGGGAATTGTCACATCACTCTATGCCAACGATTTCAACGAAATGTTGATTCACGGCCAATTCACGCGAGAAGTGAATCGTTGCTGGGTCAGCATCTATGGACCCTATGTCGGTTTTGAAGGTTCAACCCAAGTTGAAATCTATAATCTGATTAATGATGCCAACCGTAAAACCCCCTTCTGGTGCCCATCAGCAGACGGCCAATCTTACCCTAAAAACCGGTGGCGTTCGGACTTTGCCTATGGGATGAATGCCTTTAAATCCCACTGGAGCACCCCCAACCGATTCCCGCGCATCTCGCAACTGACCACGCCCACAAAAACGTTCTACCTTGCTGATCATTACGGCCCCAAAGAACTCTCTGACACGCACGGCGGGCAATATATGCTCTATCAAAATGAAAACTCATGGGACCGTCACTGGTTTGACAATCCACATCTCAAATCAACCAATATCCTTTACCTGGATATGCACGCAAGCAATATGTCATCGCAAGTCCGTTATGGGCCGACCACCTTCCAAACGGTCAACATCGGCACGGACTTCTGGACGCCATATCCCGGCTATTGAGTTTTGACCTGCAGGCATCATGTTCACAACTGTGCATAAGTATTTGCCACCGTATCGAAACTGCTCCCAAGATGACAATTCGCTGTCAATCATCAAAGTATGCTATACTTTATAAAGCAGAATTCAATATGACACGTTAGCAGGTTTCACTTATGAATAGCAGTATCTCCGATACCGAATCCCACAATCTCACTGGTAGTGCCGTGGCCAAATGGGAATTTGTTCGCGATCAGATACGCCAAGCCATTGCCGAAGGCGAGTTTGGACCCGGACAGCGACTACCGTCAGAACGGGAATTGGCCACACGCTTTGACATCAGCTACATGACCGCCCGTCGCGCGGTAACCGCCCTTGTGGAGACCGGGGTGATCGAACGACGCGAACGCAGTGGCACCTTTGTCTCTCAGGATGCACAATATAAAACTTCGGCCCCTCCGATCACACTCAACGTCGTCTGTACCTCATACAGCGCGCCGGATGTGGACAGCTTTCTGATGCATGTCAACCAGACGGTCGACGAAATCGGCTGGAATATGCGCATCCTCAGAGTCCCGGAAAACCATCAAACCGAATACGCCAAAGCCATCATTGAGGGGCAAGCTAACTTTGTTCTGCTCCAGGAATATTATCCCTGGCAGGAAATTCGTCAGGCGATCAAACAAGCCACAGACAAAGTCGTCATCCTGGGCAGCCGGACGGATGACCAGGGCATCTGCTGTGTCCAGTCTGACAATGCTTACGCCATGCGACTGGCAGTGTCTCATCTCCAACAAGCGGGTCATCGGAATATCGGCTATGTCCTACACCAAGTTCATGAACCGGACATGCAATTGCGCTTGGCTGTATGGCGCAGTTGTTTTGAAAACCTGACTTCCATTGAGCAAACACGGCGACTGATCCGATTTCAGATCAAACCCTTTGAAAACCAATCCGAACAGGCATATCAAGCCGTACTCCAATACCTTAATACTGAACACGAACCATTGACCGGTGTGGTCTGCCAAAACCAGGAAGTGGCAATCGGCACGTTGGCGGCCTTTCGCAAAGCAGGTCTGAAAGTCCCCGATGATATCAGCGTCATCGCCTTGGGAAACTCAGCGACATCCAAGCTATCAGACCCACCATTGACTTGTGTCGATTACAATCGCAAGGAAGAAATTAAAACCGGCATCAATATGCTCCGCGACATGCTTGCGGGTTGCCTTCCCGAATGGGATCGGCTGCGACTAACGACACCACGCGTGATCCAGCGCGAATCGATCCGCAACATTGGCCCTGCCATCTCCTAAGCCGATCTATAACGCAACATGTCAGCCCTCGATTTGCCCCACAAAATCCGGCAACTCAATGCAGTCCTTTGTTGAGGAGGGAATCGGTTATCAAGGTCTACCAAAACAATTAATTATTTCTCAAGCTCAATCGATAGTGTTACCAGTTCGAATAGATGTTGCATACGCTAATACGATATTCATAGCATCAATACGTCATTCTTGGATAGGCGTTTGCTGTCAAAAATTGACAAAAGAAGCCGGCCTCGAGAACCAACACGAATTACCCTAACGCACACCCACCTGCGAAAAATTAACAACGGCTGACATTTGCTGTCAGCCGTAATCAAAGAGCTGAGCAGCGGATTCGCACCGTCGATTATCAAGTTGGCATCCAATCACTCACAAACCAGAATTGAGTCTTACTCCAATGTCACATCATGCATGCAACATATACACTCTTCTGGGACCTTATCCACAGAACACGTTGGCATTTTTAGATTCACAGAAGCTGAGACAGAAACGTTCTGGCTGGCACAGAAATCGGATTACGGGGCTTGGCGAAGCAATCCGCATTGACGTAATCCATGTCGATGACCACTTGAAATGCGTGTGGAACTTTAAGCTGATTCTGGAAGTATCGCAGTGATGGGCTGATGGTTTGATCCTGATATTTGACCTCTGCCAGAAACCATGGCTCGTTATCCTTGATCACGATGAAATCAACTTCTTTCTGGGATTTATCTCTGAGATATGCCAGTTGAAACTGGCCCAGCCCCATGTCATTCCAGCCGTCTACAGCTTTGAGAAGATGACACGCAACGAAGGTTTCAGCCTTGTTGCCTTGATCCTGAATTTCCGCCCAATCGCGCAAGAACCATTTCGGTTCTTTACGCAAAGAACGGGACACATTCTTAAACCATGGTCTGAGCAGAAAGCCCAGGTGTAAGCTACTTAAGGTGTCGATCCAACGTTTTACAGTATCCACTGTGACCTGAATATCCCTTGCCAGGTTGCTGTACACGATCTGATTGCCAGACCGGCTTGCAAGCAATTGCACCAGCATTTCCATTTGATCGACCTGTTGGATTTGCGTGAGTTCGCGGAGGTCTTCGCGAACAAGCTGATGTGTTCGCAGGTTTTGCCAACGGTTGCTGAAGCGTCGATCTCGTTTGATAAAAGGTTCGGGATAGCCACCATGATTCCAGAGCGCATCGAAATCGTCATCTGAAATCGCTTGGGCTGAGCGAACCAGCTTTTTGGGGTCGGGTAACTCTTGACTAAGAATTTCAGCAACAGTGAACGGATGCATTCGGTAAAGGAAATACCGCCCCATCAGGCTGTCACCACCACGGCGATAAGCATCCATTCGACTTGAACCCGTGACGATGATACGGGCCTGATCCGCATAGGTATCGAAAAAACCTTTGAGGAATTGTTTCCAACGTGGGTACTTGTGAAGTTCATCGAACAACGCAACAGGCATTGATTCAGTCAGTCGATCAATGCCAATACGATCTGCAATCTTCGCAGGCCCTTCAAGAATTTGCTTGCGATCATCCTGGTTATCCCAGTTGATGTAATGACTGGCTTGATTGCGACAGGTGGTTGTCTTACCGACTTGCCTGGGACCAGTTAAAAACACCATCTGGCGTTGGTTGGCCAGATGGTCATTGAGTAATGTATCGTATAATCGCTTCTGAATCATCACCCGTCTATTATCGACAATATCGTAAAATGGTCAAGTCTATTTTACGATTCTTCATAAAATGGACAGATCATCCTCTGGCAGACAAACTAAAATACCGCTGTATTTCTAATTCATTGTTTTAAATGTGCATTGAGTTTAAAAAAAATACCATCTCTGAGACCAAACAGATGGACACAATGGTCGTTTGCTAACCAAGTTAACCATCTGACTGTCCTGTACAATATGAACGTTTTGTGGACCACAGATACAGGATCAGCCATGCCCAAACTCAAACTCACTGGACACCAGGACAGACATGCCGACGAACGGCTGTTCACACTGGATGTATTCGTCATTGACGGGCCGATGTCTGAAGCTTTCCTTGACGCCAACCCGATCATTGGTCGGACGATTCAGATTCGTGCTGACCAGACACTCGAAGATCTGCATGATGCGATTTTCGATGCCTATGACCGGGAGGACGAACACTGGTACGAATTCCAGATCGGCGGAAAAGCCCCGCAGGATCCCAAAGCCCAACGCTATGTCCTGCCCGAGGCAATGGATGATGATTTTCTGATCCCAGGGAATCCAAAATCTCAAACGGTTGAAGCCACCATCGGTTCATTGGGCTTGCAGTTGGAGGACGTCTTTGGCTACTGGTTCGACTTCGGCGACGACTGGTGGCATCAAATCAACGTCGTGGAAATCACCGACAAGACAGGCAAAGGCAAGTATCCCAATATCTCCAACCGCATTGGTGCCAGTCCGCCGCAGTATGTGGATTGGGACGAAGAAGACGACGACTTAGCCCTAGAAGATGAAATGGACATGGAGGAATACGATCCACAGGCCCACATGGAAAAACTCAAGGGCGAAGTTCCTGACCGCTACGTTGAACGTTTCATGGAACTAATGCAATTGACCGATACGTTCTGCGACAAATATCTCAATGTCGAATACCAGATGCGCAGTCGCGAATTGCTGGCCGAACTCTTAGCACAAAACGTGGCGGTACACAAAGGCAAACCACAGAGTTGGGCCGCCGGCATTGTCTATGTCATCGGGCAGGCCAATTTCCTGAGTGATCCGAGTTTTGAGCCGTACATGAAGTCCGAGGACCTTGCCAGACAGATGGGCGTCTCCATTGCCACGGTTCATGCCAAGGCTGCCATCATTCGCAAAGCGGTGGAAATCTCGCCACTTGAAGCGCGTTGGCTGATGGATGACCATCCTGCGATGCAGATGATGCAGGGGTTAGTTGGCCAGGTCTTGGCAATGTTGCCAGACATGGATGAAGAAGAGCCCACCGATTAACAAAGCTTGTTTGATCGGCGATGGCCTTGGATAATGCGCGTGTCATGTCACAGGTAACAGTCGATCACTACGCATCGCCGCAAGCCAAGATTGCTCTCTTTCGGTCCTTGTTCCGGGGACGTGAGGATGTGTATCCACGTCGTTTTGAAAGTCGCAAAACTGGTAAGAATGGCTACGCGCCAGCCTGTGCTAACGAGTGGGTTCGGGGTGTCTGCGAAAAACCGGTGGTTAAGTGTGCCGACTGTCCCAATCGACAATTTCTGCCAATCACGGATAGTACGATTCGCTGGCATCTTTCCGGCCAGGATGATGCTGGGCAGAATTTTGTCATGGGTGTCTATCCAATGCTCCTGGATGAAACCTGCTATTTTCTAGCAGCGGATTTCGACAAGCAAAATTGGCAACTGGATGTGGCTGCCTACATGGAAACCTGTCGCCTTCGGAACATCCCTGCTGCATTGGAACGGTCGCGTTCCGGACATGGCGGACATGTTTGGCTGTTTTTTGAACAGGCCATTGCTGCTAGCCTGGCAAGAAAGCTCGGAGCGTATCTGCTGACGCAAACAATGCAGCGACGACCGGACTTGGGACTGGATTCGTATGATCGCTTCTTTCCCAATCAAGACACTTTGCCCAAGGGCGGATTCGGCAACCTCATTGCCTTGCCCTTGCAGAAACAGCCGCGTGAACAGGGCAACAGTGTTTTTCTCGATGAGCAATTCAATCCTTACGCAGATCAATGGGCCTATCTGGCGGCTATTGAGAAAATCACCACGTCCCGAATCAATGAACTGGTTAAAGATGTCAACAACATCAACGCGGTTGGCGTCCGTTTCTGCCTGCCAGATAATGAAGACGACGATACACCATGGCTGACGCCCCCTTCCAAACAAAACAAAGAACCCGCTCTGACAGGTCCATTACCCAAGCAACTGAACATTATCCTTGGCAACGAAATCTACATCGCCAAAGATGCCCTCACACCGGGCTTGCACAATCGGCTTATTCGTCTGGCCGCGTTTCAGAATCCCGAGTTTTACAAAGCACAAGCCATGCGTCTGCCCACGTATGACAAGCCTCGTGTCATTGCCTGCGCGTCGGATCATTCCAAGCACATCGGCCTGCCGTGAGGATGTCTGGATGAACTTAAGCAGTTGCTCAAAGGAGCGAAAATCAAGCCTGTTTTGCATCATGATGAACGTTTTACAGGTATGCAGTTGGATGTGCACTTTCAAGGCCAATTGCGCCCGGAACAACAACGCGCGGCCGATGCGATGCTGGCTCATGACATAGGTGTTCTTGCCGCCACCACGGCCTTTGGCAAAACCGTTGTCGCTTCCTGGCTGATTGCCCAGCGTGGTGTGAACACATTGATTCTCGTCCATCGCCGCCAACTGCTTGAACAGTGGATGGATCGGTTAGCTAACTTTCTGGATATCCCGGCCAAACAAATCGGGCGGATCGGTGGCGGTCGCAAAAAGCCTACCGGCCAGATTGATGTCGCCATCATCCAAAGCTTGGTCCGCAAAGGCGTGGTCGATGACCGTGTGGCTGAATACGGACACCTGATCGTGGACGAATGCCATCATCTCTCTGCCCAAAGTTTTGAACAGGTCGCATGACAAGCCAAGGCAAAATACGTCACCGGCCTGTCTGCCACCGTTCAACGCAAAGACGGACATCATCCGATCATCTTCATGCAATGCGGTCCCATTCGTTATCGTGTGGATGCCAAAGCTCAAGCCAGCACGCGACCCTTTAGCCATAGCGTTTTCGTCCGCCCCACCAGCTTCGTGCCAATTCAAGCTGCCGATCCAGATGCGCGTTTGCAGTTTCAAACCTTGTACAGCGAGTTGATGACCGATGATCGACGTAATCAACAAATCGTTGAAGACGTTATAGCCTGTGTTCGTGAAGGACGATTCCCGATTGTGCTGACAGAACGAAAAGAACACCTTGAACGATTGGCCGCCCAACTAATCGATAAGGTCAAACATCTGATTCTGCTGTGCGGCGGCATGGGAAAGAAACAATTACGTGCAACGATACAGCAACTGCAAGCCATCCCGGAGAATGAGCCGCGTGTCCTGCTGGCCACCGGAAAATACATCGGCGAAGGATTTGATGATGCCCGGTTGGACACTTTGTTTTTGACGTTGCCGGTTTCCTGGCGTGGCACAGTGGCACAATATGCCGGGCGATTGCATCGCTTGCACGACAGCAAACACGAGGTTCGCGTGTATGACTATGTTGATTTGAATGTGCCCATGCTCTCGCGCATGTTCGATCGACGATGCAAGGGATACGAGGCGATTGGCTATGAAATCTTGCTGCCAGCCAGTGCCATGCCGGGTTGGCCGACGGATGTACCGCTGCCCGTCGATCCGCAATGGAAGCAGGATTATGCAGGTAGTGTTCGACGATTGATCCGTGACGGGGTCGATACAAATCTCGCCAACCTGTTTGTTCATGCCGCCCGCACAATCACACCGGATGCCCAAGGAATTGAACGAGCCCGTAGCGCATCAGAAGCCTTTTTGTATCGCCGATTGGAAACGCCGCCTCAGACAACCGAGCGTTTTAAAATGAATGCAAAATTGCCCATTGCATTTGATGGCTGGGGACAAATGGAAGTGGATTTTCTGTGTGCTGACGCAAGGCTCGTCATCGAGCTGGACGGCGACCAACATCTCGACAACCTTGACGCCTACCGACGCGACCGCCGCAAAGACGCACTGTTGCAGGAAAATGGCTACTTCATTCTGCGATTTTTGGCTCAGGATGTGGGCAAACATCTGGATCCTGTACTGGACACCATTCTCCGAACACTGGCCCATCTGCAACGTGCATCCGATGTTGAGGCAACGGTCCATTTGCCAGTTTGGCCGAAGTAGAGAAAATGAACGTCTGCTAAACCACAAGCGTTTATCGAGTGACGTTCCCGGAGTATGACACATGGCATCATCGGCCAAACGCAAGACCAAACCTACACGTCAAGCGACCTATCGCAGTTGGGAAACAACGGATCAGGATGAAATCAAACTGCGTCAAAAACGAGCGGCAGATGAAGCGATGCGCATCAAGGCCATCACCCCATCGACACATCCTTTCACTGATTACCAAGTCACACGCCAAACCGGAACGGAACGTTCAACCTACACCGTCGAACTCCGATCGCTCAAGGAACGCATCAATACCTGCACGTGCCCGGACTTTCGCAAGAACGGCCTGGGAACATGCAAGCACATTGAGGCGGTACTGAACAAGCAGACAAGTTCGCGCCAACGCGGGATAGCTTCCCCATTGGTCGAAGTGTACATGGCGCGCGAACCGTCATACCGCGCAGCCGTGTTGCTGCCAGCTTCGCGTCGACTCAAAGCCATCGGTTTTATGAGTCAATATCTTGACGCAATGGGGCAGTTCAAATCGCCGTGGGAAACCACTTTGCTAGTGATGCTCGATGACCTGGAACGTGCGACGCCTGCCGTGCGCAAGGCCGTGCGCATTTCGCGTGAAGTGTTGGAAGAAGCGGATGCCATTGGACGCAAGCAGCGACTGACTGCCGCACGCGATACACTGGCAAAGCAATTGCGTGATCCGCAAACCGCACCAGCTATCGTGCGTCACAAACTCTACGATTACCAGCAGGCAGGGATGCTCCACCTGGCATTCACCGGACGGGCGATGCTGGCAGACGAAATGGGTTTAGGCAAAACCGTGCAGGCCATTGCTGCGTGCAAATTGCTCCACGATCTGGAGGGTATCAAGCGTGTACTGATCGTCTGTCCTGCTTCACTGAAAACCGAATGGGAAGAACAGATTCGCAAGTTCACCCATCTGCCAACGAAACTGGTTTATGGCTCCAAACCGGATCGCCAAAACATTTACCAGAACACCGAGGCGTTTTTCGTCGTGACCAATTACGAACAGATTCTCCAGGATCTCTCGGATATTAACACGGCCTTGTGCCCCGACGTGGTGATTCTCGACGAAGCCCAACGCATCAAGAACTGGCAAACGAAAACAGCTCAATCCATCAAACAGTTGGCAGCCCCCTATGCCTTTGTTCTCACCGGCACGCCACTGGAAAACCGCATCGACGAAATCTACTCACTCACTGAATTCATCGACCGGCACGTCTTTGGCAGTCTCTTTCGCTTCAACCGCGATTTCTACACCTTCGATGATCGCGGACGGGTCAGCGGCCTGAAAAACATGCGGCAACTGCACGAACGCCTTCACCCCATCATGCTCCGCAGGCGCAAGGACCAAATCGCCGACCAATTGCCCCAGCGTGTCGATAACAATTACTTCGTCAAAATGTCCCCATCCCAGCAGGAACGTTACGACGAACTCCAACAGCCCGTCGCCAGCATGGTAAGCATCGCCAAACGCCGTCCACTTTCGCCTAAAGAAATGGAACGTTTGCAGCGAATGCTCGGTTGCATGCGCATGCTCTGCGATTCGGCATACGTGCTGGATCAGGAAACCAAGGTTGCGCCCAAGATCGACGAACTGCTCTCAATTCTCGACGACATCTGGACCGACCAGCCCGAGCGCAAAGTGATCGTCTTTTCCGAATGGGAACGCATGCTTTACCTGCTTGCCCAAGCCCTGGAAAACGAGCAACTCGACTATGCCTGGCATACCGGTTCTGTCGCGCAACACAAACGTCGCGATGAAATCAATCGCTTCAAAACGACCCGGCCTACAAACTGTTCCTCTCCACCGACTCGGGCGCAACAGGCTTGAACCTACAAGCGGCAAGCGTGGTGGTGAACCTGGATTTACCGTGGAATCCCGCCAAACTCGAACAACGCATCGCCCGTGCCTGGCGCAAACATCAGACCAACGCGGTGCAGGTCATCAACCTTGTCACCGAATCGAGCCTCGAACATCGCATGCTCAGCACGCTCTCTGCCAAGCAGGAATTGGCTGACGGCGTACTCGATGCACGCGGCAAGGTCGATGAGTTGCAACTGCCCTCAACCAAAGCCAGCTTCCTGCATCGGCTTGAACAGATCATCGAATCACCCATCGCCAAGCCCGTTGTCGGCCCGGTTGCTGACTCACAGCAAACGCCCCCCGCCCAACGCTTCGCCCAGGCATTGCCCGTCAAACTCGGCGATCAACTGCTCAGTTTCCGCACGTCAACTGACGATCACACAGGTCAACCCACAGCATGGATCGTGGTCGATCGCGTTACCGATCAAACCCATCAACAGGTCAATGAACTCTGGCAGCAAACGTATGGCAAAGACCTGCCAAACAGTGTTCACGTCCTTGATCGCAGGGAATATCAACTGCTGCAAAAGCTGGCTGAAACCGGCATGATCCACATCAACGACCAGGCGATCAAAACCGTATTCGAATCCGAACAGGTCAAGCCGACACAACCCAGTGACGCAACCCGTCGTCGCCAATTGGCCTCCCCGCTGCTGGCTCAGGCGCAACGTCAATTCAAGATGGCTCAGCTACTGGCCGACGGTGGTTTTGAAGCCGAGTCCATCGCGCCGCTGCGCAAGACCGTGGAACTGGCCGGCTGCGCGTTGGTCGTCCTTTGCGTCACCGATCTGGAACAACTGGATCAACCGCCCACGTCTTACACTGCAACGCAACATCAGATCGTCACCACACACAAACCACTCGAAGAAGACCTGCTGCCCATTCTGTTAAAGGGCCCCGGTCAAGGTGATGCTGACAAAGTGGCCGCCATTCTGCATGCCACCGAAGAAGCGATGACGCGTTTGGACTTGGTACGGTAGCAACCCTTGCACATCACAATCAACGTTTTTTGCGGCGCGTACGGATCTTGCCAGGCCATAGCTCAAAACCTGCAATCGCAAAATGATGATCTTGACTAAACACCTGCTGTAACCCCAAACGCTGCATCACCGCGAAACTGGGACAGTCCGTGTATCCAATGGCCTGATCTGAAAACTTCTTGAGCAGTTTAAAAGCTTCAAGCTGATCCTGACGTGTGACAGGTTCAATGGTCAGTTGACGGAAATTGAGCAACAACCGTCCTACCGTTGCAGCCAACTCAGGCGATTCTTTCATGGCCACACGACTTAACGTTTGGCAAACGACCTCATTGGTCGTGATCAACCTTGTTTTCTTCTGCATGATGGTTTGCCACGAAGGCTTAATAACTTCATACAGATTATCTTGCCGGTTGAATCGTGCGAGAAAGGCATTGGTATCGACATACAACTGAGTCATTTACCTGCTGCCTTCTGGGCGCGTTTAGACGGTTGACGATACATGTCATCGACATTCGATGCCAAATCGGGAGAGCCATCAAATTGGAAATCAAAAAATGGATCGTGGCCCTGCTCTTGTTCCAAAGACTGCTCTGCAACCTGCCTGATGTAAGCACTATAGCTGACACCTTTTTTCTCGGCTGCTTGTTGGATCTGCACATCCATCTCGTCAGGCAATGTAATAGTTCGTCGAATCATATTATGACAACACCTGTCAGTATTACTTTTTTTATCACACCACATATCGGCCGTCTGTGCACTGCCAATTTAACTGCCCTCTTGACAAGCAACTGCCACTCGATTCCCTTTTCCCCCTTTCGCTGAAACCTTGCATCCCAGGGGGTTGGGCTGGCCCTGATAACACAGCGAAAATAGTGCAGGCCGTATGGGTTGGGTTCACTCCGTGACACGACCGATTCTGGCCATTCATTCACCTGCCATTACAAACACATCCGACGACACATTGAAATGCCGGCACAAAGTGCGAATGTGAACCTTGCTGAGTTCTCGCTCCCCACGCATGATCTTCGAGCCAAGGGCTCGATTCCCGAGCAGACGCCCCAAATCCGAGGCATTCATTTCATGCTGATCCATCAGGAACGCAAGCATTTCCACAGAACTAAGCTCCTGGGCATTGATGCTGTCATGCCTGCCTTCAAACTCCGCAACCAAAATGCCAAGCGTCTGCATGTACTCTGCCTGACCATTGGTGATTCTGTCCTGGGGGATGCTGGTCAGAACATCCATCATCTCGATGGCGTTTTCATAAGCGGCTTCATCAAGAATCACGTGGGGGCACAACAGCTTGACCAGATCGTCGAACGTCTTGGGTAAAGCATCATGGCCTTTATTTTTGGTTTTGGCTCTCATAGCTGTTCCTTCCATTGATCCCTACTGTATTGGGCATGGGTTAAAACCATCTTGATGTAAACCTGCTGACCTGGATAATAGATGCTCGTGATCAGTCGGTAATGGTTGCCTTTGATATTGAAAACCGTCATGACCGCTCCGCTTTTAACCTTGACCGCATCGGCTGTCGGCAAGGACTTGCGGACATCGTTGATGTCCAGCCAGTTGGCTTTGGATGCGATTTTATGCCAAGCCAACAATCCGATCCTGGCAGCCTCATGTCGCTGCCAGTACGCCTTCAACCGTCTGATGCTGATCACGTGCATGAGTACATAATATACTCATCGACAAAATCTGTCAAGAGCTTGATTACAATGTTTTCTATCGTCATTCGTCTCCCTAAGCCCATGATATAGGTAAGAATACGCTCATTTTCGTTGTATATCGCCGGAACGTTTCATGCACGCGGTTAACCACCATTTTTCAAACGACACAAATCGTCTGCCAAGCCAAACACGCCGCTGTCCATCTGATCAGCGGTTTTTTTATAGCCATATGCTGACAATCCAGTTGATCAGAGCCAGTCCCATGAACACCGGCAGCGTCCAACGTTGCAAGCTGCGCATTACACGGTGATGCTTAAGAGACGGACGACAGATCAAGGCGATGCGATAAGGCAGTTGGCCAAGCACAATGAGCATCGCAAGAAAACTCAGACGGTGATATTCATACGCCAGATGCAGTTGGCCGTGTGTGATGGCAACGAAACTGCGCGTCAACCCGCAGAACAGACAATCCCATCCCGTTGCCATTTTGAAAAAGCACACGTCAGGTACAACCACATGATCCATGCCATGCAGATGCAGGCCATGTTCATCAAAACGCAACAGAAAACTCAGCAGCAACACAACAAGACTGCAAACAAGAATCAGGATGTGATACGGCGTGGCTTTTGTCATTGCATAACGGATCAAGTGGGGTTATGATTTTCCTGCATTAATGAATGCCGTTCAATCATAACAACTCATTTTAACTCGCATATGGGGGTCCAATTCAGTGGAATGTAAAAATCACCCGGGTGTTGACGCTGTCAGTCGTTGTGAAGGTTGTGCAGAACCGTTCTGCTCAAACTGTCTCGTGGATATTTCCGGCAAGCAATACTGCGGTGCCTGTAAGACCATGGCTGCCAGCCCGACGGCAGGCGCGATTCCTGAAGAAGCAACGATCCCCTGCAAGGAAGCCAATGACGCGCTGATTCTGGCCATCGTCGGACTCTTCTGCTTCGGTATCATTCTTGAACCGCTGGCATTGATCAAAGCTTCCAAAGCCAAGAAAATGATCGCAGAAAATCCACGCATGACAGGTTCAGGTAAAGCCACCGCTGCAACGATCATCGGGTCCATCGTCCTGGTCCTGTGGATCATCAGCATCATCTTGAATGTCATAGCTATCGCTGCATCCTGATCAAAATGCTTTCGCTTTAATCATCCAACGTCAAACCATTACACGCGTGTGACAGTTAACAGGGGGTCAATCCATCGTGGAGTTGTTTTGCCCATTATGTATGTTGAATCTGACGCCAACCGCTGAAGGGCGAGCCATCTGCCCCAGGCATGGTGATCACTTTCAATTGCTCTTCGTCCGTGATCCAGCCCTGTTACCGCCAGATCCCACACAGGCTCCGCCACTGGCACCAGACACGCCAGGCAACGAACCGGTGCAAGTGACAGAAGCAGCGCCCGCCGAGAAGCTCAAGTATTGCTGCGATGGATGCCAGCGGACTTATGAACTGTTGCCGGAGATGGTTGGCAAAGACGTCAAATGTCAATGCGGTCATGTCGGTACGGTCACCCTGCCATCTGACGCATTGGCTCAGGATGACGGCACATACGAATTGGCCGAATCGGCACCTCCCACGACCCCACAGACCACGCGGGTCAACAGCACTGCATGCAAGCGTCATCCGGACATGCCTGTGATCGCCAACTGCGGACGATGCCGTGCAGCCGTGTGTGCGACCTGCGATTTTGCCTATCCCGATGGCAGTCACCTGTGTCCTGATTGTGCCAGTGGCGTGACATCCCGAATCGCTGCCAATATCCCTGCCATCAATGCTCAGTGTATCCATCACCCCGATGTCCAGGCGGTAGCGGTGTGTATGGAATGTCATACCCCCGTGTGCAACACCTGCGTTTTTACGTACCCGGGTAATGTGCATCTTTGCCCTGCCTGTGCGACCAACCCTGTCAAAAAATTAACTTCCGGCCGAAAAAGCCTGGCCATCTGGTCCATCGTCCTGGCGGTCTGGAGTTTCCTGGCATTGGGGGCATTGGTTCTGGGTGTCTTTGAGGAAATCGCCCAAGAAAGTGAGGACGCCCTGGGGGTCATTCTCATGTACGTCGGCATTCTCCCCAGCCTTGTCGGCACGGCGATCGGCGTCGCATCACGCGATAAAAACCGGGGCAATCCCCCCATCACGTGGATCGGCATGATCGCCAACGGCATCATTCTCGGGATGTGGTTCTTACTGATGATCGTCGGCATGCTCGCGGGTTAAGGGGACAAACACATGACACACACCATCACCGACTCAAACCTTCTGGAAAAACGAAAACTCACCCTGAGCATGAGCTATGTCTCCTATACCGCAGGCGTCGCGTTTTCGTCCGCTAAAAAATTCGGGTACGACGAGATCGACTCACTGGTCCTCTCGGATACCCATGAATTGACCATCGGCATCGGCACCTCGC
>MDTD01059122.1_pt1 | contig 36297 bp, 33 predicted proteins | sample 811221 | NCBI WGS metagenome assembly MDTD01 (sample SAMN05326646, study PRJNA326480) | marine metagenome | isolation source: seawater | place: Pacific Ocean: South West | collected 2011
ATGCAAAAAAGGATACAGAAAAAGAAACGTCCGTAGAGGTTGTTGCTGAAGCCCCAAGCATCGTTATTCGTCGTTGCAATAGCGCTGCTATTGCGCCTTCTCATGCCTTGCCTGAGACTCCATCACCGACCCTCTTACGTACGCTTTTTTTCATCCAACGGCCTAATCCACCCAGAAAACACAACAGCAAGGGCATCCTACAAACTTGCCAGGATTGTCTTGAGTTCCTCTTCTATGGGTTTGAGCTTCTCTTCGACATGGCGTTTGTTGTGGCGTTGTGCCCAGAAGCAGCACAAGGCAAACAATGTGAGTTCGAAGGCGCTGCTCATGAGTGAAGCCTTTGTTCCGATGAGTATCATCACAAAACCGACGCTCATCGGAGCGAGCAACCACCAGACGATCGTATGGTAGAATTGTGATTCGGTTTGCACGTGAGAGAGATGCACCTTGAGCACGGTGTCTGTTGGGCCGTTGTGATCGATCTGGTCCACATCACGCTTCATTTTGAACAGAATGCCAATTGTTATCACGAGGCTCACCAGCCAGCTGGCGATTCCGAGAATCGCAAGTCCTGAGACCTGTGTCAGGTACAAGAAGTACAGAAAGACGCTCATGGCGACGAACAAGATCGCAAAGGTCGTCCCACCGATGATGGCTCGCTTTCTCACCTCATTGTCCAGCCGCGTCATTTTGTCTTCGATCGCTTTCATCGTCGGCTGCTCTTGCATGTTCGACGGTTGGGAGAATTGCTCTTTCCACAAGTTTTTGGCTGTATCCATATCCATGACTTATTCCTCCACATACTCTTGTTTGAAACGCTGTTTCATTCGATGAATTCGAACACCAACTGCACTCTCTGTTTGTCCTGTGATGGTTGAGATCTCCTTGTTGCTGATATCGTCGAGGTAGAGCATCAAAATGGCTCTGTCGATTTTGCCGAGGTTGGCCAAAAATTGCTCCAGTACCCGGACGGATTGACTGATGTCTCCTTTGTGTTGAGGTTCATCGAGCCCGACATCACTGTGGGTGAGCAGTTGTATTTTCTTGTTCCTGCTTCTGGAAAAACTGATGGCTGTGTTGAGCGCAACCCGGTACACCCAGGTGGAGAGAGCAGACTCTCCTTTGAATTTGTCGAAGCTTCTCCACAGTTGGTAAAGCATCTCCTGTAACAAGTCTTCTGAGTTGTCGAATGCGCTATAGTTGCGGGCTATCATCTTGAGCCTGCCGAGGTTGTTCTCTACCATCTCTTGGTATCTTTCCTGCTTGGTATTCAACATGCCTCCTTTGAAGCCCTGGATGTTTTGGGAACCAAGTTTCGTTGGTTTGATCAAGTTGGTCGAAGAGCAAGGGCGGATCTTACAAACGAGGAATTTTTTTTTGCCTCTCAAAAAAACACAAGTGTGTCCCATTCTTGTTGTTTGGTGTGTATAGTATCCCTCAAGAAAACAACACAACACGCACCGTGGAGAAGAGTGATGGAACGCAAAGGGCCTTTTTGGGAGACGATCAAACCGACAGACGAGACGGCTGAGGGCTGGCTAGAGGCGTTCCAAGACGCAAACTGGGAGAGCTTCTCTCTTCGGCGAGATGGTCGCACTCTGCGACAACTCCTGCAACACATCGAAGCCCAAGAAGGTGTCTGCATATTACACCACTGGAGTATCGAGAAGCTACGTACATCGGATATGTACCTGATGCACAACTTTGGTCACGAAGCCGAGCTCTCATGTTGTTCACTCAGCCCAGATGGTCGCTATCTCGTGACTGGAAGTGAGTTGACATCCAACTACGATTTGGGCGCAGTTCTCCAGGTGTGGGAGGTCGCGACAGGGCGCTGTGTGAATATCTTCTGTGCGATCCCGTGGGGGGCTGGTAGTCAACGTAACGAAGTCGCCGGTACATTCCAGTGGTCGCCCAATACACGTGAACTTGGTGTCGTCTATGCCGAAAATCACGTCACACACCTCAACCCATTCGAGAGACCTGCCGCCGCGGATGATTCTCCCTTTCGCACTTGTGTCGCCTTCCTCGATGGCTCTGGCTACGCTGCGTACGCTTGGAGCCCCGACGGAGACAAAATGGCGTTCCCCTACCACTTTGGCGAGGAGCGACTCCCCCTCGGTGTGCAGGACCTTCATGGTGGATGGGCCTACCACGATGTCGATCCGATCGAGCTCGAAGATTCCGACGAATACGAAGAATGTGAACCTGATGAAGACATCCCGGAAGAAACCACGCGCTTTGCGTACAACAAAGAAGAATACCCCTGGCTCGGTTGGCTCGGATGGAGTCAGGATGGTGAGCGTATCTTCGGCTATACTGTCGATCGCATCTACAACAGCAGCACCGCAAGAGCTTACTGTGTCAACGCCTCCAATGGCAAACCCCTCTACTCCATCAAGGTCGGACGCCATGTCGCCTACAGCCCCGATGAACAATACATCGCGTTCACTGTACCTGGAGGGGGCGGGGGTGTCGTGAAGGGCTCCAAACGTATGGCCTACACAGGGTTGGAGTGGGCTGATGCGCGCACCGGCAAGACCCTGGCAGAAGCACATGACATCGACGGCATTGTCGAACTTCATTGGTCCGATGAGCGCAAAGACAGTAAGCTCGCAGTGATCACACGTCCCTCCGAAGAAAAGGGGATGGTTCATATCTTTCAAGGGACACAACAACTCTGTTCATTTGAGACAGGTCTACATCCCGAAGATTTGTATGGTGAGTTACCCGATCGATGTCTATGGTCGTGGTCACCTGATGGAACAAAAGGACTCGTCCTGACACGACAAGGCGTTGAGTGTTGGGCCATTGAAGAGACCCCCAAACAGCTGGATATCTTCTCCTGTGCGAAGGAGATGTCGGCGATCTTTTGGGGAGCAGAGGACGTGATCGTCTCTGCGTCTTCTCATGGACTCGAATTCTACGATATGTCGACAAAAACAGTCCTTCATACATATCGGATGCTTGGCTCACGAGAGGAGCTGATGGTCCAGACTCCATCACCCCTTTTACTCGGTGAGACAGAGCTCAACGACACCTTCCCGATCAAGCCTCTACTGCCCATACAAGAACCTGAAGCGCGCGATACATTTCATTGGTTAGGGGCGTTCGCACGTGGACCTGTCATCTGCCCAAAACATCTGCAAGAGACGCTTGACGCGCACCTTCATTATACGTCCATCTACGAAGACGAAGATGGGCCTCTTGGTGCGATGACATGGCCATACCGTTGGGGAGAGGTGGCTGTGTATGACAACTTCGAAGAGGGTCTGGCCGATCCATCCATCGATATCGAAGATGACCTACGTGAAGAGCTTATCAAACAAGCCGCACAAGCCGATAAAGAAGAGGTCTTCTCTCTTGAGGTGAGTGTCCCGACATCCGAACAGAGGCCATCTTTTGAGCGTTTTGACAGGTGGTACGACGAGACGGCTGATGAGCGAGCTGGAGGTCACAACGACCACTATTACCTGCAATGTGTGTATGAGTCGATGTGTGGGCGTGTAGAGCAGGCGATCGAACGTGCGATGCTTTGTTCTGAGCGCTACGAGAGCCTCTCAGCGTTGACACAAGGGGCGATGATGGCGGCTGTCGCTGGCCACAAGGACGAAGCAAGAGACTTCCTCGACAAAGCAGAACAGCTTCTCGCAGAGGAAGAGTTGGGGGATTGGTCTATGACCTATGTGTATGCACCAATGTACGGTGCGTATGCGCTGCTCGGTGATGAGAGGGCCGAAGACGCTCTTCAAAAGGCGCTTGTGAAGTTTGACGATGAGTCCAATGGATTCCAAAAGAAGCGTCTGTTGATGGAGGCCTATATATATAATGATCGCTTTGAAGAGGCGTTAGAAATATACGAGAAGCACGGTGAGAGGGGAGGGCACTTTAGTTTGCGTATGGAGATGCCTGTCGTCAAGTTGATGATAGAACGTGCGCCTAAAGACGTATATGAGCGATTTATGGGCATCCTCGCTCCCAACGTCGTCGACAACAACAACGATCTACTCGAACCTTTCAAGGCGCGCTTCATCGTTGATGGTGATTGGGACACGCTCATCCTGTGGTTAAAACGTTCTGTGAAGGGGGCATGGTATCGGACACAAGTCGTCAGAGATGTATTGATGGCGATGTATGAGTTGGGGCAAAAGCAAAAGGCACAAGAGGTCTTGGGATGTGTCCTCGCTGAGGAAGAGCTGTTGGAGGGTCGTGAGATTGAGCTGTTCGATCTTCAGGTGTTGTTTGACAGAGAGGCGACGGCTGCGGAGTTAGAGGAGCGTATAGAAGACGCACCGACATACATCAAAGCCAACAGATATTGCCTCTACTATGTCATCTCTCTGGCCTCCGCAGCCGCACTTGTCGGGAAGATTGAGGTCGTAAAGCAGCTCACGATGTTGTATCCCGATGTCGAGAAGAGGGCGGAGCTGCTCGCGACACTCTGCGCCAATGAACACATCGACGTAGAGGTCCGAAGGGCTTGTTGGGCTGCGCTTCATGAGGAGCTTGACGAAGACAGGCAAAGCACGCGCCTGTTGCTCCTCAAGGCGGCTCATCTGCTCGGTGAACAAGAGGCCTTTGATGTTTGCATGGAACAGCTCGCGGAGGGGCTTTTGTCGTTAAGCGGGCACGACAAAACCTGGGCGATTGAGAGTATTGTGAGCGAACTTACGAAGTTAGGGCGTTTTGAGGAGGCCTACGTTTTTTGGTCGAAGCTTGCAGCGAGTGCGCGTAAAAGTGCGTCTCGTGAGTTCTTTAGAGCGTTAGGTGAGGAGGGGATGTTGGACGCGCTCGCGTTACTCGTCTACAAGATCCCCAAGGATGAACGCCTGTTCTCGATCGCGAGAGCTCTTGAAGGCTTTGTCCATCGCCGCATCCCTCAGAGTCGATATACCCATGAGTTGTGATGTCTTTTGTGTACAGGAGCGAGAGTTGACATGAGCGAATCCACCGAAGAATACGTACCTACGTTGCAATGGATCAGAGGCGCAAAGAGGATGTTCCATCCAAGACGTGGGAGCATCATGAATCCGAAAACCTCGACAACGCCTAGTCATATGAGCCACAGAGTGTTTCGGGAGACGTTACAGAGCGCGCGGCTCAACTTTTGCAATTGGCTTCAGCAAGATGGCATCCTGACGGATACGATGGGGGATGTACACAAACAGCGGGCCAAAGAGATGCAAGAGGATTGGCAGGAGGTCTCTGATAGACCGCTCTGTGTCGAACATGAGGCGATGGCGTGTTATTGGTGGGTCAAACATTGGCATCGTGATGACGCACATGACGAACTCTTCAAGCTGTGGATCGCGTGTGAAGGTCCGCTCTTTGCGCTCGAAGCGCTCATGCAAGCGCAAACTCTGATGAAGGAATTATATCCCGACGAGGATTCTGTGATGGAGCACTCCGGTGGGAAGATTGAGCCGGGTCTCAAGTTGATCCGAAAGGCGTTGGCGTATATTCCGGAGGAACACTATAAGGCGGCGGTCGAACGGGCTGAGGCGTTGTGGCCAACATTGGACGGTCTCTATTGGAAGGCGGCATTTGCCTATATGTTCCCTGAGAAGCAGGTGTGGGGGGATGAGGCGATAGAGGAGTGCGTGTCATCTGGACGAGAACAGGGGCGTTTGTTTTTGCTCGCGAGTGGTGCGTCACTGTCATCCTGGCAGTCGTTGATGAAGAAGTATCCAAACGTCTCGCCACACAACGCTAGCTATCTGGCCTGTGCGCTCGAATATCACGGCGTCGAGATCTGGAGAGAGCTGTTGGAGCTGGCGTACAATATACCTTCATGGGAGGAAGAGAAGGAGCGGCTGCTCAAGGTCTTGGCTGTGATCAAACATCCTGAGGTCGCAGAGTTTTTTGTTTTTCGTATGGATGATGAGAGCAAGCCTTTGAAGGTTTCGAGTGATTATGTCAGGCGCTCTCTGGATATCTCACGTCCCTTTTTGCAGGAGGCTGTAGACGACTATGACATCACTGAACGCCCTCTCGCTCATGAGCTGTGGTCTATGCTTCCGAGCTGATGATAGATCATTGTGACCCTTAACGCTCGACGAGTCCTTTCAAAGTGTTTTCCTTCCTGACAAACTTTTTTCTTCCTTTTGTCACTTTTCTGTGTGCTCACGCGAGTCCTTTACGAGCTGTGTTCAGGTGGGATGCGGCGTCATTTGTTCCCGTGAGCTTATCAAACGTATCGGATATGCGTTGACAAAGGAGTGAGTTGATGAAGAAGACATATCATCTGCCAGGATGGCTGGCGTTGGCGATGGCTGCGTTGTTTGTGTTGTTTGTACCTGCTGAGGCGATGGCCAAGAAGTGCCCTCCTGGACAATTTGGTTTGTTCAAATGCCTGAAGTGTCCTGCGGGAACACATGCTTACAAAGATCATCTGATCACCAGCCTCGGCTGCAAAGCCTGTCCGGCAGGTCAGTACGCAAAAGCCGGGTGGCGTCACTGTCGACGTTGTCCTGTCGGGACATTTTCGAAGCATCGCTGGGGACATTGTCAAAGGTGTGGTGCTGGCGAGATCGGGAACGCTTCACGTACAGGCTGCAGTAAGTGTCCTGCTGGCAAGATCGCTAACCGCACACATACAGCTTGTGTCTCTTGTCCTGGAAACAAAGTACCTAACGCGAATCATTCGGCGTGTGTGATGTGTCCTGCTGGCAAGATCCCCAAAAATGGTCGCTGTGAATCCTGTCGTGCTGGAACATATGCACCGAAAGGGGCGACAAGGTGCGCCCTCTGTCAGGGAAACACTTACGCAAGAGCTGGCAGCGCTTCATGTCGGACCTGTCCTTCTGGGTATCGGAGTGTCCTTGGCAAACGCTGCAAAAGACAAGAGTGTCGTTATCCTTCTTATTATCGATTGGATGGTGGAAAACCTCGATGTGAGTACTGTCCTGCTGGTAAGCAACCCAAAAAAGGCAAGTCGATTGGTTCGGAGAAGGGCGTCTGTGAGCTGTGTCCCGAAGGTTGGTATAAACGATCCAGTCGGCAAGGAGCGTGTGTGCGCTGTCAAAGTGGGATGATCAGCACACGTGATAGAAGATCGTGCCGAAGAAAACCGGACACTGTAGGAAGCTGTACAAAATCGGGGATGTACTTTAAGACCAACTTGAGTGTGCCTGGATGTCGCTATTGTCCTCCAGGGAAACAACCCAAGGCGGGGGTCAGGCAAGGAAAAGATACCGATGTGTGTGTCTTATGTCCAAATGGTTGGTTTAAGAAGGCTGCATGGCATGGAAAGTGTAGACAATGTCCATCAGGAACAAGCAGCGCTGCTGATCGTCGCTCCTGCCAATAGTTCTGGCTACAAAGGCTGACTTTCCATCCAGAGTCACTGTTTTCTTGTGATCTCACTCGCTTTTCTTGATTCTCCCCACTCACTTCTGTCATACCCATTGTATCGATAGGTTTTCTCTCTTTGCCCCAGAAGGAGCCCCTCATGACTTTGGGTCCATTACTCGTCCTCGCCATCTTCCTCGTCTTTTTATTGTTGCCTGTGGGCTTGCTCATCTCCAGCACAAAGAACAACATCCTCGCCGTATTCTCCGTATTGCTCGGTTTGTTGATGACGCTCCTGACAGCCTACTCATGGTTTGAGTCCAAATCACTGCTCTTCGCACTCGCATACGGTGGAGTCGGTATCCTGTGCTTTGTCGCGGCGGCCAAGCACTTCTTTGTCCTCACACACAAAGAAGGGGCATAGACGATGAGCCAGTCTACACAGCCTGTCCGTCGATATCGTAAATACATGCTGTATCTTTTGCTGGCTGGTTGTCTGTGGTTTGTCCTCCATCTCGTCATGATCACGGTGGATGGCTTCTCTGATGAGCTACACAAGGCCGATGTCGCGGTCGTGTTAGGCAACAAAGTCCATCCCAATGGTATCCCCTCGATACGCCTCCAAATGCGATTGGATCGGACCGTTCAGTTATACAGAAAGCATTACTTTTCATCTGTGTTGGTCAGCGGTGGGGTCGGCAAAGAGGGGCACGATGAGGCGAAGGTCATGAAGCAGTATCTCGTCAAACATGGCCTCCCTGCCAAAGACATCATCGTCGACAGCGCTGGAAATACCACGTTCCACACGATGAAATACACAAAGTCTCTGTTGAAGCAAAGAGGGTGGCGCTCGGTGCTGTTGATCAGCCAATACTTTCACATCAGCCGGAGCAAACTCGCAGCCTCGCGCTTTGGGATCAAGAAGGTCTATTCCGCCCACGCGATCTACCACTTTGAATGGAGGGAGTTTTACTCTCTCTTCCGCGAATTCTTTGGTTACTACGCCTATCTCTTGAAGTCATATCGTTGAGACTTGCTCCCTACCTTCTTTTTTGTGTTTATGGTACACGGTGTCACAAACACAAAGTGTTGGGATTGTGGACTTGCCGTCCACACCTGCCTGGGGTTTGTTCAACCCCAGACCCCACAATGCTCACGCATTGTTTGTGTTGCGCCTACCGGCGCAGGCTGTCGCACTCCGTTTGACGGGCTACATTCGGTGTGATGTCTTTGTGTTGACCACCTCGTTTATCGAGCTGAATGCAATGTGTTAAGGTGGGACTTTGAGTCCCGCCGCATTCAGATCAATGCGAAGCCTTTAAGGCGAGCGTACCCTCTCTATAGCACCGGGTTTGAACCCGGTGATACCCACCAAACGAATCCCTCTATCCAATCGTCCAACGTATGAATGGTCACCCAATCAACGCTCCCACCAAGGCACACCAAACGGATACGAATGAAATCCTACACGGACGGGTTTCAGAATACGAATGGCCCTCTTGTTGAAGCATCGTTAAAACAGGATGTCTTCGAGGTTGTGTTGCTGTCGGTTGACAGAATCGGCTGGGATACATTTGAGGTGCCACAGTGGTTCGATGAAGTCGGAATACTTGTTGAGATAGTCGTGCGAAGCGGCTTGTGTCGGTCGCTCACTTGTCTGTTGTTCTCTATTTCGATACCGGAAGGACGAGATGATAAGCTCATCACCATCCTGAAGCGTCCAAGGCTCTTCGACGTGTAGGCAATCAGTGGTTTCGAGATCTTTGCCTAACAGTGGGCCTGCGTAAACAAAAAAGGTCGGGTTATTGGAGGTGATTGTATCATCACCGAGCTCACGGATGAGTCTTTCGCCAAGAATGGGGGTGTGGGTTCTATGGATGATTTTGTTCGCACGCAGGAGCGTGACTTCGTGCGCACCAGCTCGTGCGATATACAATGTGTTGTGGACTTGTTGAAGCAGCAGAGCGCCGAAGATCGTGTCGTCGAAGGCATGCGGCTCTTCCGACCCTCTCTCTTTCTGGACCTCTTTGGCAGCGTGAATCGCTGTCTGTTCGAGTTGCTGAGTGAGCGCTTGAAAGGAGGTGTTCTCTTGCCAAGTGGGGGATTGTGTGAGTGTTTCAAAAACACGCTCGGCTGTTTCGATACCATATCCCCAAGAACCCGAACCATCACAGAGTAGAAGGCGGGAGGATGCAAATGTTGTCTGGATAGAACACCAATAGAATGGATGTTCCGGGGCTTCTGGGTGCTGTAAGATCTTCCACTTCATCGACACTCCAAGGGTGGGTGTTGTACGTTTATCGCCTTGTTTCGTTTCAAAGCGTACACTATACACAATACAGACAATTTTGTTCTTTGGAGATGAGAGGTTTCGATGAAAGAAGAGTTTTCGCGTTTACGAGCATTACTCTCCCAGCCGACACAAGACCAAACATGGGCGCGGACATTATCCCAACTCTTAAAGCACGCACACAAACTGGATGAGGACACTTTTTGTGGGGTCTGGCTGCCCTACACCGAACAACACGCCAAAGACCTCATGCGACCTCTGCGTCTATTCGTACAGTCGTTGCAAGAGCTGGAGGAGTGGCATGTCTTGTGTCCATTTGCAGAGCTCTTTCTCGATCTGAAGGGGCAGGCGCTCGGAAATGAAGGCTGTCAGGAGCTTGCGGATGAACCTTTGCTTCTTCACCTGCGAGGACTCATCCTGGACAAAAACAAGATCAGCATATTAGGGGTTCGGGCGCTTGCGGCCTCGTCGTACCTGTCCAATGTGCGTGTCTTACGACTCTCTCGCAATCAACTTGGTGGCAGCTCATGTGAAGACCTCGTGACATCTCCCCACCTGTCAGGTGTTGAGGAGTTGGAGCTTGGAGGCAATCAAGTTGGTCTTGTCGGATGTCGATGGATTGGACGCACAACACAGATGACACAATTGAAGGTGTTGGGGTTGTCTCACAACAAGATCTCTGATGCCAGTTGTAAGGCGTTGGTGGAGTCGAAAAACTTGTCGCACCTTGAGGTGCTTGATCTGCGTCACAATGAGCTCACTGATAGAGGATGTCGTTCGATCGCTGCGTCGTATCACCTCGGTCGTCTGCGGGAGCTAATGCTTGCGTACAATGACATCGGCCCTGAAGGGTTCAAGAGTGTGTTGTTGTCCAGACAACTCCCTGAGGCTGTACGTCTACATTTCCTGTCCTCTGTCAGTCGTCAGCGACTGCTCGAAGAGAGCAAAGAGCGAGGTCTACCAGATAGTGATGAATTCCATGATGAGGAGACTTTGGTTCGTCGACTGTGGGAGGACGAGCTGCAAGACAAAAGGGAGAATCAGTAGACGCGGCGGGTATTGGATTGGTAGATGACCTTATTATATTGACCGTCGAGTGTGCCATACTGTACGAGGTTTCCGTCGTTTTGCATGACCAATCTGATGTTGGTGTAGTCACTGTTGTATTTGTGTGTGGGGTTTTGTGGAAGATTTTTCGGTGGTGGTGATTGAGATTTGGGTGGGTTGTGGTTAGGATGTCGTGCACAACATCCTAACCCCCAAAAAACAATGAGGTGTTTTTCATGATAGTGAGGCGACGACTTCCTTTCCGAAGGATTGCATATTTTGCGACGTATTTGGCGTCCATTGGTGGCATTTGGTCCGCGGTCGTGTATGTGTTGTATACGTATGCTGGGCTCAAATTTCTGCGTATCCCTTTCTTGCCTATCGCGACCATTGGTACGGCGGTGGCTTTTTACGTTGGTTTTAAGAATAACGCGGCGTATGAGCGTTTTTGGGAAGGTCGCAAGATCTGGGGTGGGATTGTCAACTCCAGTCGGACGTGGGCCAACTTTGTGATGAGTTACATTCATCCTGGCTCAGACGAACCTGCCTCTGCGGAGAAGCGCAAGGAGCTGATCTACAGACAGCTGGCCTGGATCAACGCGCTACGTCTGCAGCTACGGCGGACATCTCGCTTCTTTGATAAACCTGCGAGAGCTACCAAGAAGCGCCTCGACAATCACGCCGAACATATGCGCAATGATTGGGACAAGGAGATCGCCCCTTTTCTCGATGAGGATGAGTTTAAAGAGCTCTCTGCGATGGCCAACACCGCGACCCACCTGCTCACGAAGCAGGGGACAGAGCTCGCGGAGCTCGTGCGCAATGAGAAGCTCGACTTGTTCCACCAAATCGCGATGATGGAGATCATTGAGGAGCTCTACACACTGCAAGGTAAGTGTGAGCGGATCAAGAACACACCATTCCCTCGATTGTATGGTGAGTATAGTCGTTGGTTTACGCGTATCTTTGTGTTGTTAATACCCTTTGGTTTGCTCGATGTCTTCGCGAGTCATGCGGCGAAGCTGGCACCTGGGCTGGAGACGTTTCTGCCTATCTTGCCGATGATCTTGTCTTCGGCGTTGATCTCGTGGGTCTTTTTCTCGATGGAGTCGATCGGTGACGCGAGCGAAGATCCCTTCGAGCGCAGTATGAATGATGTCCCCATGAACGCTCTGTGTCGGACGATTGAGATCGATCTTCGTCAGATGCTTGGTGAGACGGACCTGCCCGAAAAAGAACAACCCATCGATGACCTCCTCTACTGAGCGCTCCCCCTTTTTTCCATCCAACGACCTCAGGCCCTCCCCAACAACCACTAGAAACTCGTCGTCACTCTAAAGACAACACTCGTCCCAACAGTCTTTGTTCCTGGTTGACTTACATCCACTCTGTCGACTTTACCACAGAAGTCATCACCGTCAGGTGAGTCACTGTCGTAGACTTCGATCGTGACAGAGCGAAGCTGTACAGGGTCGAAGGTCTGGCTTGGCGACAGAGAGAGCGACGAGATGAGGCCACAAGTGTTCGATATGTTACTGCTCGTGAATGTCTGTCCGCCAACACGCAAGATGATATAGGGATCGGCTTTGTTGTTCGAAACAAAGGAGTTGTCATCACAGGCTCTACAGTCGAGGTAAGACAGCTCTATTTTGAGTTTTCTTTTGCACTCTTGTGCGCTCGTGCAACCATGTTTGCAGCTCGCCTTACAGACACATTTGTTGGATTGACAGGATTGGTCGCTCTTACAGTCTGCGTCGACACAGCAGGCCTGACATGAGCCGTTGCAACATACGCCAGAGGAACATCTTGCGTTGTTATCGACTGCGCCGTCACAGTCTTCATCTTTTCCGTTACAGATCTCAGTTGCAGGTGTGATCTTGCCCTGACATGAGGCCCATTGGCCTCCTGTGCATTGTTGTGTTCCGGTGTTGCAGAGTCCTTTGCATTGGTAGGTGCCGTTGGTTTGGAGTTGGCACCCGTTGGCGAAGTCATAGCAAGCACGTGTGACATTTTCGTCGATTTTTCCGTCACAATTGTCATCTTTGTTGTTACACGTCTCACTGGCTGGGAGTTGTTGATTGAAGCAGGTCCCCCAGACGCCCTTTGCACAGGCGCTTACGCCAGCTTTGCACAGGCCGACTCCTTGGGTCGAGCTGGGACCTGTGTAACAGGCTTTTTGCACGTCTTCATCGACATTCCCGTTACAGTCATCATCTTTGTTGTTACAGATCTCCTTGCTAGGAAGCTGCTGATTTGTACATGTACCCCAGATACCGGCCTGACAGGTTTGTGTCCCGGCTTTGCAGACTCCGATCCCTTGCGTCCCACTTGGGCCTGTGTAGCAGGCGCGAGATACATTTTCATCGATTTTTCCGTCACAGTTGTCATCTTTGTTGTTGCAGATCTCTGTTGTGGGGATGACTTCGTTTTTGCAGAGCCCCCACTTTCCGTTCACACATGTCTGTGTACCGTCTGTGCATGTCCCTGTGTTGCGGGTGTTTGTGGGACCTGTGTAACATGTGCGTTCGACCTTATCATCAATTTGACCGTCACAGTTATCATCCTGGTTGTTACACGTCTCGGCTTTGGGGACGACTTCGTTGCTGCAATCACTCCACTTCCCACGGACACATGTCTGTGTGCCACCTTTACAGATCCCGACACCTTGTGTGCCTTGTGGTCCTGTATAACAGAGCTGTGAGACGGATTCGTCGACTTTTCCGTCACAGTTGTTGTCTTTGTCATCACAGATCTCAGTGGTGGGTTTGATATCTCCTACACATGTGGACCATTGGCCGTCGGTGCAGGTCTGTGTGCCGTCTTTGCATTCACCAACATTGCGTGATTTCTCGGCACCTGAGAAGCAAGGGCGTTTGAGGTCTTCATCGATTTGACCGTCACAGTCATCGTCATTTTTGTTGCAGGATTCTGTACGGGGGAGGACTTCACCGACGCAGTTTTTGGACCACTCGCCGTTGATACACTGCTGAAGACCTTTTTTACAGGGACCGACACCGGGTTCCTGGCTTTGTCCGGAGTAACATTCTTGGGAGTCGCCTTTCTTACAGGCGCAAGTTTCATCGACAAGACCGTTGCAGTTGTTGTCGAGACCATCACAGATCTCGGCGGAGGGGAGCGTCTCACTTTCACATGCACCCCACTGGTTGTCTGCCGTACACGTGCGAATCCCCGTTTTGCAAACCCCGACACTTTGTGTGCCTTGTTTGCCACTGTAGCAGGGTTCTTTGTTACCTTTGATGCAGTAAGCCTGGCAGTCATCATCTGCAAGATCGACCTTGCCGTCACAGTCATTGTCGATGCCATCGAGACACATCGTTTTGCCATCTTCGCGTGGTTTCGCCTCGATAGGTTTGCAGTCCCCCCACCGTGCAACGTCGAAGGGGTCAGGCTGACACGTCTGTATCCCTTCATTACATTGTCCTGCGCTTGTCGTTTCGACCTTGCAGGAACGTGTGATGCCTTTGATCTCACAGGACTCTCTGGGGGTTGAAACACAAGCTCCTTCGAGACATTGGCCTACATAATAGAACGTGTGACACTCACATTTTTTTTGGCACGGGCTGCCTGTTGGATCGACTTTGTGTGTACCGTACTCTCCTTCACATATCTCTGTACCACTACATCCGCCTGCCACCAAGGTGAACATAAGACATACCGCACATAAGAACGGTCCAAGAGAAAAAACGTTGATAGGCTTGGTGTATACCATGATGGCACTCCTTTGCGACATGGGAATCGTGCACATGAAGTCGAATTTCTTGTTGTTTCGGACTGATCGTACTAAGGGCACAAGGTGTATGACAATGAGCACATCGGGTTAATCCCAATGGGTGAGAGGGGAGGGGGACGGGGTTATCTCTCTTCCTTCGGGGAGAAATGTCTTTTGTGGCTTGTGGGAGATTACCCAAAGGGAGGATACACGGATGACCTGCTCGCAGGTATGATGAGCGTATCACGAGGTTGCTGTGTCAGTTGGAAGCGAGAAGCAGAAGGTGCTGCCCTGCTCTGGGGTTGATTGGACAGAGAGCTCCGTACCGATCTCTTTGGAGAGTTGATATGCGATGGCGAGACCAAGACCATGTCCATCATCACTCCCTGACGCGAGTTGTTTCCAGGCTTCAAACGCAGCTTGTTGTTGTGCCGGAGCGAAGCCACAGCCTGTGTCCTCAACACAGAGTAAGACGTGTCCATCTTGTTCTGTGGAGAGGACGATCACGTGTCCTGTGCTGGTGTACCGGATCGCGTTTGAGATGAGATTGTGTAAGATCCGTTCGAGCAGACGTGCGTCTGTGTAGACCTTTGTGTCACCAAGTTCACACAAAAACTCAAGTCCTTTTTGCTGCGCTTGTGGTCCAAAGAGCGCGCGAAAAGAAGTGTTCATCGACGAGAGCCGAAACTGTGTTTCGTGTTGTGCCTGCTCTCGGCTCTCTTGAAGCTGTTGATGAATCATCGAACGGAGCGTCACCGCAGAGATTCGGAGATCTTGAAGGAGCGTTTGGCTACCTTCATCGAGGGCTCTCTCTTCGAGGATCTCACTGAGCAATCGAATACTCTCAAGAGGTTGTTTGAGATCGTGGTTGATGGAGGCGAACTGATACTCGCGTTCTTTTTGTCGCTGAAGGCTCGTGTGATAAGCGTCTTGTAGGGCGTGTATTTGTTGTTGTTGTTGCAAGAGCGTTTGTTGGGTGTGATGGGCCTGAATGCGCTCTTGTACCGACTGAAGCATCGACTGAATCGTTCTTACATCGGTCTCTGTGTATGCAACACGTGACTGCTTGGGGCCAAGTGACAAGAGCGCCTGTTCACCTGTCTTTGTGTGTAAGAACATATTGATTTGGTGGGGTTCTTTCTCCTCAAAGGTGTCGAGCACGATATGCGTCGTGGTCTCGTGGTGTGTTGCGTACCAATCACAGAGTTCCTGTTGCTGTGTGGGGGTGGATGTCGAGAGTGGTGTCCACTCTGAGTTGACCTCCTGTCTCCAAAGCGCGACGAGGTCTTGAGGGCACATCATTTGTTCGATTTGTTCGAGCAATAGGGAGAGGGATTCTTTTGGTGGGGGGAGCTGTTGTGTATGTGTTTTGTGTGTTTCGGGGGGGGTTGGGGTGATGTTTGTTTCGGGCAAAAAGTAGTGTGACAGTGGGGTGTATTGTCGAACCCCAAACCACGTAAAGGCCAGGACCGAGCTGCTCGTCAACAGATAGCGTCCGATGTTTTCTTTGAGGCCAAGGTGCAGCTCCGTGTGGTATGCGAGCCAGGGGAACGCAAATTGGGTACAGGCTGCCAGAAGCACGATGAGCATGACGTATAACGTCGCGAGTTTACTCTGTCCATCAATTTGGAGCATGTCGTCCGCGAGCATCGCCATCAGGAATCCAATGGGGAGCAGCATATAACACAAATATGCGATCACAAGGCCAACACCCATGTAAGGCCATGTTGGAGAAAGTGAGCTGATGATGGAGAGGAGAAGCCAGGGGACAAGGCCGATCAAGAGCCCTGCAAGTCCCCAGCGATAGCGAATCTTCCCGATCGGTGGAGAGAACCAGTAGTTTCGTGTCGCGATGACGACAAACAACAGCGAGACGAGCGCGTCACTGTGTAATATGAGGGATTCTGTTGAGAACGCTCCACTTGTGGGCTGAAGTGCGTTGAGCGCTCTTGGGATGGCGTCGAGGCATCCCACACACAGCGCGAGGATAGAGGGCCAGCGCTTTTCGACGGGGAGCTCGACGGGAAAACGCAGACAAAACAAACACAGCAAGCCAACCCCACATGAGCCGAGCAGATCGAGTCCCAGGTTGAAGAAAAAGAGCGCAGAATGTGGCTCGATGTCCGTGCCAAATGGACCCAATTCACCGATCGCGAGGGTTATCAGGCCGACAAAGAAGAGACGGGCCATGTTGCGTTGCCAGGAACGCCATAGGACCAAAAAGGCCAGCGCCGCCATAGACAATGTCGAAGGGATTTTATGCCAAAGAGGGGGTTTTTGCTTTGGGGGCGTTGTTGTTTGCTTGTGTCTTGCCTGCGTTTGCTCTAAAGGCATCGTTTCGGCATATGGGGAGACGGGGGCTTGTAAGGCGTTGATCTTCACGACCAGTAAGATGAGGTAGAGAGGAACAAAACAGAGCAGCAAGAGCCTGTCTAGTGACTGTGGCATGATGGGTGGTCTCTCTGGGGCGGTGGGGTCATGAGGTGGGCGTCCGTTTTTCAGAGGATGCAGAAGCCATCCACAGCATCGTCGCTTCTGTCCTGTTCGAGACATCCAGAGTGCGGTAGATCGCGCGCAGATGGGCTTTGATGGTGTTCTCTGAGAGCGTTAAGAGGCTGGCGATTTCGCGGTTGGTCAGTCCTTTTGTCGCGAGCTTGAGGATCTCTTGTTGTCGACTTGTCAACTGCTCAATGTAGGCGTGTGTATTGGTATGTTCTTGTTGTGGCTTCGCTTTTTGTGTGAGTGCCTGTGGCGGGATGTACTGACCACCAGAGAGGATCAACTGAATGGCCTGTCGTAAGACGGCGATGGAAGTGGATTTGGGGATAAAGCCAAGCGCCCCGTCGGAGAGAGTCGAGAGGATTGTGGCTGAATCTTCACAGGCCGAGACAAACACAACACCTTTCGAGAAGGAGGTGTGGTGGTGTTTGAAGAGTGAGCGCCCACTTCCGTCTGGTAGCTCCAGATCCAAAAAGAGCATGTCGAGGTCCGTCTCATGTAGACAGAGCTGTTTGAGCTCTGCACCTGATGAGACCTCCGTGCACTTCGCGTCTTCGATGAGCTCGTGGAGTAGATGCACCAACGCATGACGGAATATGGGATGATCGTCACAACACACAATGTTCACGGTACAGTCCTTTGTCACGCGAGCGATGTCTCTTATTTGTGTCCATTGCAAGAAAAGAGACTGTGGACAATCCAGTGTGGTGGAGTCCTTCTTGCAGTGTTTTCGTGTCATAGTAGTTTGGACCAGTTGGTCAATGCTCGTCAAGCGCAAAATCAGCGCACATAAGACATACAGCTTCGGAAGAGCCGATGTGATTGGTGCAAGTGTTTCATGGACTCATCGGGCCGTGATGACCTCAGGATTGCTGAGGGGAGGGTTTTGTAGAAACGATTTGATCTTGTCTGGTAGATATTCTTATCTTCGCTTGCACAATGCGTTGACATTTCAACTCACGAGCAAAGGAGTAAGGTATGAACCAAAAGAAAATCCAATATGATTGGCCTTCTGGGCGTGGTGATAAGTGGTGTGAACATCTCGTTTGCATGGAGGCGATGTTGCAGGCTGTCGATACGCCGCTCATCGAAGCGCTCTCACTTGATACACCCTGTCGCGTCGCTGAAATTGGCTGCGGTGGAGGTGGCACCACACAAGCGCTAAGAGCACAGGCACCGAAAGGTAGCGTGATACATGGGTTTGATATCTCGAAGACCCTCGTGGAAGCTGCGCGGGCACGGACACAGTACGACGACCTGCTCTTTGAGCACGCAGATGTCTCAACCAAAAGACATTCACAAGCCCCCTACGATCGTCTCGTCTCGCGTTTTGGTGTGATGTTCTTCAAAGAGCCACTCGTGGCGTTCTCGAATTTGCGAACGTGGCTAAGAGAGGGGGGAACCTTTGCGTTCGCGGTTTGGGGAGCCCCCTCTGAGAACGTGTGGGCAAAGATGGTCCGCGATGTTGTCGATGAAGTGCTCGGTCTCGCGCCTTCTGTTCCTGACTCTCCTGGACCCTTTCGATACGCCGACGTCGACGCTTTTGTTTCGCTACTCGAAGAAGCAGGCTTTTCCGACGTAACACATCGTTCATGGCGCGGAGCGCTCCCTGTGGGAGGCGGCTTTGTCGCGGAAGAGGCCGCGCGTTTTGCGTTGTCCTCCTTCTCCTCTTTTCGCGAGCTACTTGATGACGCCGGAGCAGATGTATATGCACGAGCTCATCACACACTGACAGAACGCTTTGCTCCTTATGAGCGCGATGGTATTGTTCGGATTGATGCGCTTGTGCATCTTGTGACAGGCGCTGTGAGCTGAGAGGAAAGATGGAGTTCTATCAACTCAAGACATTCATCGCTGTCGCAGACGAAGGCAGTATTACCCAAGCGTCTGAGATCTTGTATTTGAGCCAGCCCGCAGTCAGCGCCCACATCAAATCACTCGAAGAGGAGCTTGGTCTGGAGTTATTCGTGCGGACACCCAAAGGGATGCGTCTGACGACTGCCGGACAGCGTTTGTGTGAGCGGGCCAGGGACATTTTGCGCGCACAGCAGGAGCTCGTCGAAGAGTCCACGCGACTGAAGACACACCTCTCTGGACCTCTTCGGCTCGGCGTTGGGGCGAACTCCAGTCGTGGTGCGCTCGCACACCTCTTACATTCGCTCTCGATACACTACCCCGATGTGCAGATCTCTCTTCACGAAGGCGACTCTGATGACGTCATACAGGGACTTTTACGAGGGCAGTTGGACGTCGGTTTCTACAACGCTCATCATCGTGATGATGAGCGTTTGCTCACACAAAAGGTCTCCGATTTTGGGTTACACTTGGTCGCACCTCCTGGACGTGTTCCGTCAACAGCGCCTTTGGACTGGACGCTTTTGGAGCAACTGCCCTGGATCTGTCCGGATGAAGAGACTTGCTGTGGGAGAGCACTTTCACAGTTGTTTCGTCTCCATCAGATCGCCCCCTCGCAGGTCATCCGGGTCGATCGGGAGGGCGTCACGAGGGAGCTCGTCGCGGCCGGCGTGGGGGTAGGGATTTTGCACTCATATACTGCGATGGATGCGGCATCTCGTGGGGAGCTTGTGTTGCTCTGTGAGATCCACCAAGAGACGATCTCCACCTTCTTTGCGCAGCTCGCGACACGAAGAGATGATCCACTCTTGTCAGTTGTCCGTGCGTCGTTAAGGGATACGCTCAGTTGAAGGGATCACCACATTGGAGCTGCTGATGTTTATATAATGAAGGGGATCTCTATCGCTTCATCTTTTCTCACTTTTTGTCGATCTGTGCACAATTTCTCAACATCTTTGGTCAATCATACAGAGCATCCAAAGAACGAAATATTGTAGGTCAAACAAAGGAGAAAAGATGAGCTGGCAACAGTTAAAGAAATCGAAGATGTTGTTCGTGTTGGTCGGTGGTCTATTGGTGAGTGGGTGCTCTTCTACGGGGACAGAGCCGTCGGCGGTCAATGATGTGACTCCCACGGCGTCCTCGCCGGCTAACACACAAGAGAAGGGGCTGACAACGTGCGCTGTCGCACCTGAGTATGCGACGACAAAGCCAACCTTTGCGCTGGCGACATCGGGATGTCCGATGGCGCACTGTTCACCTGACATGTCCGATCGTGTGAGCATCGCTCCACCTCGCAGCAGTCAGGTCCAGACACTTTGGCAGGATCAAGCACCGATAGGTTCTTCTTTTGGTCTGGGTTGTTCCTCAAATGGCTCCATCGTCGTGTGCAGTTATGCCAACGCAGATGACCCAGGTGTGGATACAGTTGTGGCGTATAATGCGAGTGGTCAGCGGTTGTGGTCTTCTGGGAATTGTATGGGGCGTTTGGCGTTGGGCTCAGCCCCATTGATTGGGCAAGATGGGAGCGTCATTGCGGCCTCTGAAGGATACATGGTGCGCTTTGACGCCAACGGGAAGGTCATCTGGCGTACCACTTTGCCCGAAGGGTTGCCCATCAGCCCTGTGGTCACGTCGAGTGGTGTCATCTTGATCGCAGCATCTGGCCAGGGCGCTGCGGCCTCCAGTCCGCTCTCTACCTATGACAGTCAAACAGGCGCTGCGCTTGGTGAATTGTGTGTCAAAGAGAATCCCACTGACGCGAATTGTTTTGACACCATCAACACCCCTGGCGTCGAAGGGAACCGCGCGTATATCTCGATGGCCAAACCAGACGCTGACAACGTGGGATGATTGCGGTCGATATCGACCGCAATCATCCCACACAAGTTCTCACAAAAGCATGGCATTTTGCCTTCGGTGGTCCAAGCGGTGCGAGTCCTCTCGTGCAAAATGGGGTCGTGTACTTCGACGGCAGTGGCCTCAACCCTGGTGATGATGGGCAACCTCATCTCTTCGCTGTGACCGAGCAGAACGTAAATGGTTCTTTGCAGCCACAATTGCTCTGGTCGAAGAACGATATCAACGGGAATGTACAGGCCTCTTTTGCGGTCGATCCTCGTGGTGGATTCTGGAGCTTTGGTGTGGGCAGTGGCACTCTTGAGCGAAGAAGCATGACAACAGGGGCGATACTCACAAGTATCAACGTGACGAGCCTTCTTGGTCAACGTGGTACGTACTCTCCATCTTCGGCGATAACGATCGCGGGACCAGCTTCACAACCAGTGATGCTCGTGGGAGCGATCGCTGCACAGAGTGTGGCGATCCCATTCCGACGCTCTTGGGTAATGGCGATCGATCTCAACACGAGTGGTTTGTTGTGGAAGGTCCGTGTGGACAACTCTGATCATCAACTTGACTTTACCTCGACACAATTTGCCGTGACACAGGCGAGCAATCCCATTGTCGTCTTCTCTTCTCAGCTTCAAGGCGCGAGAGCGATTGGACTGCCCTGAGCCATTTCTTTTCCCATCGCTCTCTTTTTGTGTTTTGGGGTTGTTGAGGGTGGTTTGGGAAAAAAGAGTCCCCCTTGATAATGCTTTGTATTCTTGTAGTGGTTTGTTTTTGTAGACCAAAGTGTGTCATGAGGGGGCCGCTTTGGTTTGCAATCTCTCCTGAGATCTGTACCCTTATGGTTACAACTGTGAGAACAAAAAGATCGTATGAAGAAGACAGCCCACATCACACGAAGTGATGTCTTTGGATGACTTTTGTCTCCACTTGGCTCATCGATGGGTGATTGTCTATTTGTATCAAAAGATGAGCTTTTTTCAGGTGATGTCGATAATTGATGCGCCTGACGTTTGCCTTTAGGTGCTCTACTTTGGGAGCACATGACTTTGTTTGATGGAGTGAGGCGCAGAGGTGGAGATGTAGAGAATAGGAGAACAGATGAAAGTCAAGATTCTTAATTATGCTCTGATGTTATGTATGGTGGGGGGAGTCTTTCTGATTGCGGATGTTGCAGAGGCCGCTTCGTCTTGTCGGTATGGCACAAGGAATTATAGGCACGGTTCGTATCGCTGTGTTGCGACGCGTAAGTTGCGATGTCTCAATGGACGTTGGCGTTTGTCTGGTCGATGTGGACGATCTACCTGTCGATTTGGTCGACGCACGTATCGAAGTGGTGCATATCGATGCACCCTCCGACGCAAGTATCGTTGCGTGGGAGGGCGATGGGTGCGTGCGGGGCGATGTAGACCTGCAAACTGTCGTTTTGGCCGACGTACTTACAGAAGTGGTGCTTACAGATGTCTGGCACGGCGTAAGTATCAATGTCGCAGTGGTCGATGGGTTCGCGTTGGACGTTGTGGACCCGTGACCTGTCGTTTTGGTCGACGTACTTACAGAAGTGGTGCTTATAGATGCTTGGCACGGCGTAAGTACCAGTGCCGTAGTGGTCGATGGGTTCGTGTCGGGCGTTGTGGACCTGCAAACTGTCGCGTTGGACGACGTGTTTACCGTCCAGGTGCCTCTCGTTGTGTGGGTCGCGTTCGGTTTCGGTGTGTGCGAGGACGCTGGGCACGCGCTGGACGTTGTGGGGCGACGGTCTGTCGGTATGGTCGACGTGTCTATCGAAATGGGACCTATCGATGTACACTCCGACGTAAGTATCAATGTCGCAGTGGTCGATGGGTTCGACGTGGATTTTGCCGTTAAGGGGTGACTCTTTTTTCTGTGGATCTGAACAGAATGTTGTTGATTTCAGACGTTTTGTAGGAGCTCCTTGGTTTCTTCTATGTATGCCCCATCACAACACGTACAACAGGTATTGACGTTGTTTTTTGTTGAGAGGAGCGCACATGATGACTTCCGAAGAAAATGGCAAAACCTTGCTCTCCAGTCCGATCTCGCCACAGACGAGGCCATCAAAGGCATTCTCTGGAGCCGAAACGACTTATGGAGACATCGCACCTCAACTCGTGGCACCCGAGCAGCTGCTTGGAGTGGATGCACCGCGTGCCACACAAGCCCCTCTCTCTATCGCGCCATCGGCTGCGCTTGAGTTCCCACCAGAAGATCTCGATGAAGACCTCATCCCCAACCCTGAGACGACACCAAGACCGACCTTTCATGATATCGGGACGTATCGCGTAAACTCTCGTGGGACAGAGTCTTCTAGATGCTCGACAACGCCTCCCAAGACTGTCAAGACAACGCCGTATTCTCCTGAGGAGATGGACCTTCCAAAGACCGAAGCGCCACGTATCCTGACAGGAGCGAAGACGATCGTGGCAGAAGACGCCGTCAAGATCAGCGGCGCGTTGATCCACCGAGAGGAGGAAGAGCGAGAGGCCGTTGCGCCTGAAGTCACGCGTTCGTCTTTGGATTGGAGGGTCGGGGTGTTGTCAGGGCTGGTGTTGTTACTTGGGGGAGTGTTTGTGTATTTGTTGTTTTAGGTCGTTGGATGGGGGCGCTGTTGGAGGGCGTGCTGCTTCCAGTTCTTCGCGTTTGAGCGCACGTAAACAAGGGCGCAAGTCGAGCTTGTAGATTCTTTTGTGGAACACATGACTTGTATGTAACACCCACAGCAACGACACTGCACTCCCCAGCGCCCAACTGCCCGCAGTGGCTAACCAGAGAATGTGTGGCTTCTCGAAGATGAGGAGGGGCATGAGCAGAAATGTATGTGTCGCAAAGAGCCCGCCAAAGAGTGTCGCTTGTAATGTCGCGTTGAGTGGGGAGAAGTGGTTTTCGATTGTGATCGAGCGCTCACATCCTCTGTCATGTGCTGTGACGTGGAGTGTTCTTTTTGAGAATGTCATGTAGGAGAGGGCACCTGTCCCCTTTTGTTCTTTGATGAACTTGCCTCTCTTTGTGATCTTCATGTGGATGGAGGCGTTAGGGGGTTGGCTGATGACAGTTGTGATCGAACCACAACCTGTGAGGCAACAACATACTGACAGGACAAGCCATGTCATTGTTGGTTTAACCGACATGTTTCCAGGATTGGGAGCAGTGGTCGAAGATGGCACCTTCTTTGGAGGCGGCGGGGGTAGAGGGGGTGTGTGAGGAGGCAGGCGCGGCCTCCTCCGAAGAGGCAGAAGAGCGCGACGAGAAGATCGACATCATACGTTCCATTTGGTGGTGACCACACTCTGGACATTCTGTCTGGTCGGCTTCTTTGCGTGAGACCAACAGTTCAAATTGGCGAGAACATTCGGGGCAGTAAAATTCGTAGATGGGCATGGGGTTTGATCAGGGGTTGAAGAGGGTGGTTTGGTTGACGGTGAGCTGTTGTTCTTTGGGGATGACGATGGCGACGACAGTTGCGCCAACGACAACACCACCAACAACGCCCCAGAACCAGGCTTGTTTGTAGAGTGGTGGGCCAGCTTTTTTGCGCTTGCTGGGGTCGATCAATCCGACACCATCAGTCTCTGTTGCGCCACCGATACCACGACCACCGTTGAGTGAGTTGTTGACGCCGAGGGCGATGCGTTTGGGTTTTTTGCTCAGGCCTGCGACAGGTGCGGGTTGCTTTTTGCCATTTGCGGCCATGGGGGGAGGAGGCGCAACATCGACCTTTTCGGGTCTGTTAACAGGATCATCACCTTTGACGAGTGTGAAGACCTTTTTGACGTGCATCCCTGGACGCAGTTTGATGTTGAGGTATTGCGTTTTGTGATCGTACAGGCGGATCTTGAATTTGTATGTCCCTGGAGAGAATACTTTTTTCATGGGGGTGTGGCCGATCTGTGTGTCACGACTCCCGACGATCTTGAAGATACGAGCTTTGGGAGGTGTTGTCGTGAAGCTGATCGAGCACATCCAGCGTCCGTAGAGGCGTTGGTATTTTCTCGCGGCGTGGGTGGAGTGGGTTTTGCGACAGCGTGATTTGTATGCGGCTTTGTAGTAAACCCTCATCGCTGCGTATGGTTTTTTCATACGCTCATAGGCCTGTCCCTGGTAATTGAGGAAGGACGCCCGGTGACAGTTAAAGTGGGGGTGACGTGGGAGCAAGCGGTAGGCACGACCAAGTGCGCTGATCGCCTTGCTGTACTGGCCGGCTTTCAGGTAGCCGGAACCTTTCAAGTACCAGGATGTTGCTTGTTTGACGCGGTCTGCGTGGGATTGCATTGGGAACATAATGAGTGCGCCCAGACACATGGCTGAGATCACCAAATAATGCCGCATGCTGTCCTCCTTTTTTGTCTCTGTTCATTTGATGAAGATGTGCACGTACAAACCAAGATGTGTGCACAGACTTATGAAGTATACCGTTTTTTTTCAAAAATGTGGATCTATTTTCCACAGACAATACAAAAACGTTGCTTGTACCAAAGAGCTTACACCTTGTGAAGACAAAGCCAAAAAAAGTCGTGAGGCAAAGGAGACCGGTGGAATGTGATGGGGGGAGCATGTCTTGCGAGAGAGGCTTTGGGCAGGGGGAGCGTGGTGTGGGAGGGCTTATTGGGCGACGAGCTTATCGCGGCATCGTGTGGCGCCGGCTGCGATGACTTTTTTGCGGAAGACGCGTTTATTGTCACATTCATCGCAGAGCATCTCGTCGCTACCGCAGAAGTGGGATTTTCCGTCATCAGCGCCACTTGCGCAGAGTCCTGCGACGGTGTTGATGGGTGTCCATGCTTGTGAAGCGGCGTCCGCGCCTGCGCAGACATAGATCTGGCCATTGACGTTGAGACAGCTACACGCGGAGGTCGCAGGGCAAGCCGACGTGGGGACGGAGGGAGCGGATTGACATGCGGCGCCGATCACAGAGCCACATGGTGCGACACCTGTTTCGGGATCGCCTTCATCGACCTGTCCATCACAGTCGTCGTCTTTGGTGTTGCAGATCTCGCGCTGGCAGATGCTGCATGTTGCGCTACCGCCTCCTGAGGGGAGATCTTTCATTAAGATAGCGAAGACACAGTTGGAGTTGTTCCAGCACCCACCGTCCAACTTTCCTCTGATGATGTTGGTACAGTCGAGGGCGTTGACGTCTGTGACGTTGCGGAAGATGTACACGTGCATGTCGACTTTGGGGACGCCAGCAGCGACAGTCGCGTTGAGTGGTGCGTCGACAAATTCTTTTGTGGTGGGATTTTGCAGCTTGTAGGTACCATCTGCGTTGAGCTGGACGCGGTAAGCTGGGGGTTCACCTGATTGTTCATCCCAGATGAGACCGAGGCAACCAAACTCAGACCCTTTTTCAAAGAGTTTGTAGGTGGGGGTTTGATCGAGCCCTGTGACGGTGAGATTTGGGAAGACAGTTGCTAGGCTGGTGGGCGCCGAACATTCAATACTACCTGCTCCACAACCGCTGCCGAGCATGGACACCCCGATGAGCAGCCATACGAGGAGGTTGATTCTTACAAAAAGACCCATAAACATGCTTGTTTTTCTCCACTTCCTATGAGAACAAAACACCAAAAACGCCTGCATCGAGCGATGGTTAATGGAGGCCATTTCGACGAAAAGGCCTGCTATGAGGAGCAATCGTTTGTCGATGTCACCTTGTGTGGGGTGACATCGAGCAGAGTACTTCCAGATTGTGCCCGTGCTGGCATGGATTCAGACATACATTCATCCCAGTACGTATCCTTTGTCCTGACGTGGTATCAGCACAAGGAAAAAGGATATCTTACAAAAAGATGGTGGATGTTGTCACCTTTTGTCCAGGGGCGATCGGCTCTATGTACTTTCTGGTCGATGAAATAAAAAGCCCGTACCGTTTGGAGCATCGATGAAGTCGAGTTGTGTGCCGTTAAGGTGTTGCGCTGCGAAGCGATCGACGAACACCTTGACGCCGCCTTGTGTGGAGACGTGGTCTCCCTCGCTGCTCTTCTTCTCGATTTGCATGTCGTATCTGTAGCCGTTTCCGGCTTCGATCAGCAATATCCGTACACCACCATCAGGCGCTCTCTCGCGAGCAAGCGCCTTCTTTAGCTGCGCTGAAGCAGCCTTTGTGAGGGTGACCGGGTATTTTTTGTCTTCTTTATCTTTTGGTCTGGCCATGGGACTCCCTTTGTCAGGTCGGACGATGCGCTATCCTATTGAATTCGTTCTCTCCTGTCAACTTTCGATCTCGTCCTTGAACGCAGGAGGGGATATCACATCTGACGCGACTTTTCCACCTCATTTTTTGTATGTTTCGGTAGACGCACACAAGTGGTTGTGTTTCTTGACCAATATTCCGTGGTTTTGTCCTCTTTTTTCTCACTCCCCACAATGTGTTTTCTCTTGTGTCTGGCGGTTCCCTATCGTGGGTGGGGGGGTGGTTTTTTCCAAGACCTCCTTTTTCTTGTTGTGGCCTTATTGCGCTCGGGAGTCTTCTGGCATATGCTTATCTTTTGCCGTCACAATCCTCTCATACGAATACGTGGGTGCTTGATGAAGAAAAATTTTGTCTTTGATACAAACGTCCTCCTTCACGATCCTCGTGCGATATTCCACTTTGAAGATAACAACGTCGTGATCCCCATTTACGTCATCGAAGAGCTCGACAGCTTTAAAAAGCACGCCAACGAGCTCGGCCGTAACGCAAGGCAACTTGCCCGGTATATCGATCAGTACAGAAAAGAAGGTTGTCTCTCTGGTGATGGCGCGACGTTGCCCAACGGTGGCAATCTACGCGTCCTACTCACAGACACAAGGCACACTGTGAAGACTGAGGGGTTGTTCCAAGACAAGCATATGGCGGACAACAAGATCCTCGCCCTCGCCCTCGATCTGAAAGAGCGCGAGCCGGATATCCCCTTGATCTTCATCAGTAAAGACACAAACCTGCGGATTCGTGGTGACGCGGTCGGGCTTCACACTGAAGACTACGACCCCGAAGCCGTCACCATCGACGAGCTCTACAAAGGTTTCGCGGACTTCAAGGTCTCCGCACAGCTCGTCGACAAGATCTTCGACCGAGAAGAGTTCTCCGTTGACGAGCTGCAGCAATACCTCTCGGCAAAAGTGAAAGACGGTGATGAACACGCCACTTCACTTTATCCCAACCAATACCTTTGGTTACAGAATATCGGTGATGAACAGCATTCGGCGGTTGCCCGGATTGAGCCCGATGGCAAGGCCATCAAGGCCCTCTCCAAGAGAAGTCGTGATCTCATCTGGGGGATTCGTGGACGAAACAGGGAGCAAAACTTCGCCCTGGATCTGCTCCTCGATGAGCGCATTAAATTGATATCGCTTGTCGGGAAAGCCGGGACCGGAAAGACGTTGCTCGCGATCGCTGCGGGTCTTCAATGTACCGTTGAAGAGCAGATCTACCAAAAGCTGCTGGTCAGTCGACCGATCTTGCCGATGGGACGAGATCTTGGTTATCTTCCTGGTACCATCGAAGAGAAGCTGTCACCTTGGATGCAGCCCATCGTCGACAATACAGAGTTTTTGATGGGGTTGAGTCAGCAAGACAAACGACAGGGGAGAGGGTTCCAAGAGTTGATCGAGATGGGGATGCTCGAGATCGAGCCGCTCACTTATATCCGTGGGCGCTCTATCCCACAGCAGTTCATGATCATCGACGAATGTGTGCCTTACGAGACTCCTGTTGTCACAGAAGAAGGGCCCCGAAAGATCGGCGGACTCTTCTCCTCGTGGATTCGTGACAACAAATTGCCACGTGTGAAGTCCTTTGATCCCGAACAAAAACGTTTTGTCTGGAAAGACATTACGTGTATGTGGCATCGAGGGAAAAAAGCCCTCTGTGAAGTGCAACTCTCCAATCGAAAAATTCGCTGCACCGAGAACCACCCATTTTTGACAGATAAAGGCTGGATTCCTGCAAACGAGCTTCAGTCCGGCGATCTTGTCGTCGCATCCCATCCACATGAGCATCAAGTGCTTATGGAACCTACAGAGGTCGAAGAGCAGATCTTACTGGGCTCTTTCCTTGGTGATGGTTCCATCTCATCACATGGAGAGAGTCGCTATCGCTTGACGATCATCCACGGGCAAGAGCAAGAAGAGTATTGCAGGTGGAAAGCCGACATTTTACACAGGGAGGTGAGGAGTGTCTTTGGTTGTGGTGACTCGCCAGAGAAGCCGAAGTACACATTCTCAACAAAAATGTTTGGCGATCGTCGGACGTTTCCTTTACCCAAAGACCATTGTCCACAGTGGGTTCTGGACACGATGGATGTTCGCGCTTTGGCGATTTGGTTTATGGATGATGGACGTGTTGGTCCGCAATTCAATAGCGCACGCCTCCACACAGAATCATTTGATCAAGCGTCTGTTGTCCGTATGAGCAAACGTTTGGAGGACTTTGGTATCCAGTCAAAACCGATGAAGTACAAAGACAAGCACTTCATCCTCTCCATCAACGCTGCTGGATATCGTCGACTCAGTCAACTTATCGCGCCTTTGGTACCTCCTTCGATGGCGTACAAAATCCACCCTGACGATCGACACGCGATAGGACAACGTCGCTGGGACAATCCACAGCTAGAGTGGGGATATGTTGTCGTGAAGGGCGTGAAGCCACTCCCTGGAATGCACCATGTGTTCGATATGGAGGTGGATGAGCTGCATAACTTCTTGATCCCCTCTGCTTCCCGAGGAAAATGTGCAGGACAGGCTGCCGTCGTTGTCCATAACAGTCAAAACCTGACCCCACACGAAGTCAAAACGATCATCTCCAGGGCCGGTGAGAACACGAAAATCGTCCTGACAGGCGATCCGTACCAGATCGATCATCCATACGTCGACGCGTCGGATAACGGCCTTGTTCACACTGTGAACCGCTTCATTGAGCAAGGGATCGCTGGACACGTCACCCTGATCAAGGGAGAGCGTTCGGAGCTTGCCGAGCTTGCGGCGAACTTGCTGTAAGAGATGACGATGGAAGGGGAGCAGCAGGCCAAAACATCTGAACCCCACGCCTTTTGGTTGGGGATGCTGTTGTTGCCGCTGTTGCTTTGGGGGGCCTATGCGCTGTGGGTGGTCAAAGTGGACGATCCCAAGCAAAAGATGCTCTTCTCATGCCGCCACTGGATCCGTATCGAGGGGGATGTTGGGCGACCTTCTATGCGCTGTATCAGAGCACGTAGTCTCACGATGAAGCAACGATACATTCGCCTCTTTTTGGAGAAATCCAAACCGTCCTGTCAGCTCCCCAAAGACATCCCTTGGATCGCACACGGTGAACGCATCTCCGTCCAACGCAGAGCTGATGGTCGTTGTGTTTTTCAACGCCTCAGGATGAGAGGCAAACAACGCATCATGCTTGGGCTGCGTATCGATGTGAACAGTGCGACACTGCAAGACCTCGTGTATGTGCCAGGCTTGTCCCTTCGTCTCGCCCAAAGGATCGTGGCATATCGTCAGAAACATGGCTCTTTTTCACAACTCGAAGCGCTCGTTCGTGTCCGTGGGATTGGACCCAAGACGCTGACACGTCTACGTCCCTATCTTTCTGTCCGTATACACAAAAAGCGTTTGATTGAGAAGAGATAGTGTTCTTTTGAAGAGGGCTTATTTGGTGGAACGTTTGAGGCAGGTGAATTGTCCTGTGTAGGGTTGGAATGTGCCTTTGGGGCAGACTTTACAGGCGTCTTTGGTGATGGCGTGTTTTTGGTTGTTATAGGTGTTTTTGGGGCAGGCCTTACAAGAGGTTTGTCCCATCCGGTCCTGGAATTGTCCTTTTGGACATGAGACACACGTTGTACGTCCGACCTTGGGTTGGTATGTCCCAAAGGGGCAAGATGCACAGGACGATTGGCCATACTTGTTGTTGTATGTTCCGGCGGGGCATCGCAGACATGCGCCGCGTCCCTTGCGGTTTTGATATGTCCCAGGGGGACAGGGGATACAGCGACGTTGACCAGCTTTATTCTGATGTGTTCCTGCTGGACAGGGGCGACAAGCGAGGGGGGTTGTCTGTTGTTTTTTTGTACCGAATGTGCCGATAGGGCAAGAGATACAGACGAGTGCCTTCGTTTTATTTTGGTAGGTGCCGATGGGGCACGAGAGGCAGACGCTTTGGCCGGATTTTGGTTGGCGTGTCCCTTTGGGACAGGATGCACACGCCTTGGTCTGTCCTTTGGAGGGTTGGAAGGTCCCTGGTACACAAAGTGTGCATGAAGATTGCCCTTTTTTATCCTGGTAGGTACCTTTTGCGCAGAGCAAACAGGCTGTTTGTCCTTTTTTGGGTTGGTAGGTTCCTTTTCGACAGGAGCGACAGAAGGCTTGACCTTTTGTGGGTTGGAAGGTGCCTTTTGGGCAGGCCTGACAAGTACGCGCACCTTTTGTGGGTTGAAAGGTTCCTTTGGGGCAAACCTGACAAGAGCGTTGACCAGCTTTGTCCTGGTAGGAGCCGGCAGGACAAGGGAGACAGACTGTTTGTTTGGTGCGTCCTACTTGTTTTCCGTATGTACCTGGAGGGCAAGGAGTACAAAAGGACTGGCCTGTTTTTTCCTGGTAGGTTCCTGGTGTACAGAGACGACATGCTTTTTGACCTTTTTTATCCTGGAATGCGCCTTTTGGGCAGGCGATACAAGATGTCCGACCGGCTTTATGTTGAAAGAAGCCTTTGGGACAGAGCGTGCAGGACTTGATGCTTTTTTGTCCCTTTTTGTCGTTGAATGTCCCTTTGGGGCAGATCTTACAGACAGCTTGTTGGACGCTGTCCTGGTATTGCCCTTTGGGGCAGATATTGCAGGTGGTTTGGCCTGTTTTTGGTTGGAATGTACCGCGTTGGCATGGACGACAATGTGTTTTGCCGGACTTATCGTTATATGTACCGATGGGACAGGGCGTACAAGAGGTTTTCCCTCTGAGGCTATTGTACGTCCCTGAAGGACAAGAGAGGCAGGCTTTTTGTCCACGACCTGGTTGGTATTGACCTGGAGGGCAGGGGAGACAGGCGCTACGTGTTCGTTGCCCTGTTTTGGGTTGGTAGGTTCCCACAGGACATACCTTACAGAGCCACTTTCCTTTCTCGTCTTGATATGTCCCTGCGATACAAGGTTGACAGACGCCGATATGTTTTCCTCCTTTTCCAGTCCCGTGTGTACCGGCTGGGCAGGACGTACAGGAGGGTTGACCTTTTTTGTTTTGGTATTGTCCAACAGGGCAGAGCTTGCAGACATTTTGGCCTTTTTTATCCTGATACGTTCCAGCTGGACAAGGTAAGCATGGTTTGGTGCCGTTCATACGGCTAGAATGCGTACCTGCGGGGCAGAGCCCGTGAGAGAGGGTGGGGATACATAAACATGTCAACATACATACAAGAGTCAATATATTCCTGGACATGGGGTGGCGCTCCTTTTGTGTTGTGTCAGTCGAATAAGGTGGGTGTTGTGATGGGTGTGTTCGTCTCAGGGTGTACTTTTGAAGACAGAGCCAAGACCACGTTCGATGATCGCATAGCCTGTCCTTTGGATTTTACCAAACACGCGAGAGTTCTTTGCTTTGAGACTTCCAAGGGAGAGGGCTTTGATCGCGGCGCGTTTTCCGATCAAGATGGAGCGTACGAGCTCCACACGTCCGCCACCTTTTATGAAGACACCGAGTCCGTCTGCTTCGACATAGGAGTCGAACAATCGGAGCGTACATCCCTTCTCTACGTGGATCGCGTTCCCTTTTGTTTTGAGCCACTTGCGTTTCAGCACTTTGACCTTTTTTGACTCAGTGCAGCGGATAGGGGCGATCTTTTCGAGTGTTGTGTTTGTTCGTTTCTTTGCATTTGTGTAAGGAGCTGGGACTTTTGTATAGAAGGTCTTTTTGATCTTCTTTTTGAGGAGCTTCTTTGCGCGGGTCTTCATGTAGGGGCGTTTGATGGTGCGGCCCATGATGTAGGAACCGCCTCGATCGAAGACGTTTGTGTCTTTGGTCTTCCAGATGGCCGCGGCTTTTCCTTCTACTGTGGAGTCGTTGAGGACGAGCACACCGTTGTCTTCGAGGAGGACACCTGCGTGTTGACCCTCGACGTCTGTATTTTTCAGGTAGACAATGCCATTCTCGATGACTTTGATGCCGATCTTCTCGCCTTTGATCTGACCTTGTTTGAGATAAACCTGGCAATGACCCTTTACGAGTAACGCGACATCTCGGTTGAGTAACACACTCTTGTTGAGTTTGAGTACATCGTCATCATCACAGACGATGGAGTGTGAACGCTTGGCTGCGTGGACATCAGCTGTCCAGGTGAATAAATATACACATAACACAGAGATCGATATCATCATTCTTTTCATGAGAGACTCCTTTATATTCATGCTATTGAGAAGTTCTTATTTGAGGAGGCTGTTGGCCTTGTGTTCTTTATGAATTGCAATCGATATGCCATCGAAAAATGAGATGTCTTGTGGTGTTTCTGGTAAGTGTGAGAAAACAATTTCTCATTCATACCTAGTGAGCAATTTGGGAGAATTGATATTCTCGTTTTTGTGAAGGGAGGGCGTATATATAATGATAGAGTCGAAAAAAGACCTCAAACTCTTTCAAGCGGGATTTGCCCACCACTTCTTGCTTCTTCCTGCTCCTTGCGCTTTTTCCTTTCAGCAGGCTCAGGTGAACGGCGCTCGTTCTTCTTGCGTTCGCCTCAGGACGTCTCATGTTCCGTATCTTTTTTTCAACCAGTGGCCTGAGAGACGCGATACATGTGTGGTGATGTGAGAGAGTGACTGACTTGTATCCCTCTTCTGTCATTCTGTACGTCACTTGCCGAGCGGATGAATAAGTGGTCCTCTCGCGAAGTAAACGCACGAGTATGATGTTGCATTTTTTTCGTAGGGTCGGGCCTTGTGTCCGACCTCGATGTTGTATGTCCTTTTCGCGAGAGGACCAATAAGGCTGCTCCAAGAAAAAAAGAGTGTAGGAAAAAGATACATACGCAGAGGTTGCAGATGAAACCGCAAGCGGCGTGATTCGTCGCCACACTGGCGACGCCACGGCTCCTTCCCATGCCTTGTCTGAGGCTCCATCGACTGCCCTCTTTCGTGTGCTTTTTTCCTTGGAGCAGCCTAAATGAGATGATATGTGCTCGATTTAGGCTGTTTTGATGTGTGTCTTGGCATATATGTGAAGTGTGCATCTCTTTTTGATGGACATTGTGCTGTTTTGGTCATGTTTGTGTGTTTTGTCTCTCGTATTGACTGAATACATGGGGGCGAGGTCAGTCATTGCGGGACGACTTTGGATGAAAGTCATATAGAATCAGTGGTTTGCTGTCTTGGTATGTCGTTTGCTTATTTAGAGTGCCGTGAATACAGCATATTAGGTTCTTTATGTGCTGGTGGAGAAGGCTTCATCCTCCCCACGCTCACGATATGTATATCTATTATATATTTCGCCTTTTGGGTCTTTGTTTCGGACAGAGTTCCCCTTTGGAATGTATGTTTTGGTGGATATTTCTGCCTTGTTTTGATTGTTTAGGAGATTTTATGAGAAAACGAAATGTATTGATGATTTTAGGTTGGATGCTTTCGCTTCCATTGTTGATGCTTGGTTGTCAGGTGGGGCCTGGCGCAGGTGATGAGATCGGGGTGATGGGGAAAAAACTTGTCGGTGATTGTTCAGTGACATTGTCAGCAGATAAGACGAGCCCACAAGCATCAGGTGTGACTGTTTCATTGACTGCGTCTGCGACGTGTAAGAATGGCGCAGCTGCAGAGTACAAATTCTATCAACGAGGTGCGGACGGCAAATGGATTGTCGCACAAGATTGGTCAGATGACATGTCATTTGATTGGGATACCTCCTCTGCCTCGACAGGTGACTATCTGTTTCAGGTATGGACACGTCGTAAAGGCGAAACCATCAGTTATGAAGGTACCTCTTCATCACTCCCATTTGAGATCACAGGTGGGACCATACGATGTAATGATGTGAGTGTGGTGTTTGACCCCACAAGTCCCCAAGAGGTCGGCGAAAATATCGAGTTGACCTTCCTCGCGAGCTGTACAGGTACTGCAACGCCTGAGTTTAAAGTCTATTTGAAACAACCCAGTGGAGAGTGGTCCCTTGAACGAGATTGGAACACAAGTACCCAATTTGCGTGGGATACAAGTACATTTGCTGCTGGTGATTACGCCTTTCAGATTTGGGTTCGTCGAAAAAACAGTACCGCCGCTTATGAGGGTGCGTCCACATTGCTCGCTTACAAGTTGACCTCCAGTGTACCAAACTGTACATCACCTACAGTGCAGGCCGAACCAAACAGTCCTCAGCCACAAGGGGTACAAGTTGTCTTTGAAGCTGACGCACCATGTGTCGCTGGTGGTATTGCCACGTATAAATTTTATGTCCGCGATCCTGCTGGTAACTGGACTTTGGCACAAGATTGGTCGACTTCTGCAACATTGAATTGGGACACAAGTAACGCACAATTGGGTTCATACTTGGTGCAAGTGTGGTCACGTGCAGATGGTTCTAACGAAAATTATCAAGGTGTGTCACAGAACTTCTCTTTTGAAGTCAACCAAGGTGCAACAGTGAGCACACTTGCTGGTGATAGTTCTTCTGGATACAACGACGCCACAGGAAGCAGCGCACGGTTCGATGAGCCTGGTAGTGTCGCAAAAGATGCTGCAGGAAACCTTTATATCGCAGATACAAACAACCACCGTATTCGTAAGGTCACACCCACAGGGATTGTGACGACAGTGGCTGGTGACGGAAGTGCCGGATTTGCAGACAGTACACTTGCCTCTTCATCTTTTAACTCTCCAAGAGGAATTGTCGCGAGTGCCGACGGAAATACACTTTACGTATCGGACACAGGGAACCATCGTATTCGTAAGATCGACATTCAAGATAACAGTGTCACGACTATCGCAGGGAGTGGGACCGCTGGTTTCACAGACGCGACAGGTGTTGTTGCACAGTTTGACCAACCACACGGGATCGGCATGGACAACGCCGGAAACCTTTATATCGCAGACACAAACAACCACCGTATTCGTAAGATCACCCCAGCTGGTGTTGTCACGACCTTTGCGGGGATTGCAACGGCTGGTCACAATGACGCGACAGGAGCTGCTGCACAATTTAACCAACCTTGGGGATTGGCTGTTGATGGGAGCGGGAATGTCTACGTCGCCGACACAGGTAACCATCGTATTCGTAAGATCACCTCGGCTGGTGTTGTTACGACAGTTGCGGGGATTGCAACGGCTGGATTCTCTGATGGTCGCGTCTCTGTCGCTCGACTGGACACACCAACAGGTCTCGCCGTCGATGCGGCTGGTGCGCTCTACATTACGGACACAGGTAACCACCGTATTCGTAAGCTGACGACGCAAGGGATCTTGATCACGATTGGTGGGAAGGCCAGCGCAGACTTCTCCGATGGTATTGGTACCAATGCCGGGTTTGATGCGCCTACAGGGATCGCTGTTGATGGGAACGGTAACATCTATGTCGCCGATACCAACAACCATGCGCTTCGTAAGCTCACGCCCTAATCGATTGATCGCTTCGATGATACGAAGCTGACATCTGTATCAACGCTTGAACGCTCTACTTCGGTAGGGCTTTTTGCATTCTAGGCAAACCCAAAGCGAAGCGCAAAAAACAACCCCGAAGGGGTTCAATTGGGGGGGAAGGCAAGCGAAGCGCGCCTGGGGGGCAT
>MDTD01144262.1_pt1 | contig 36253 bp, 35 predicted proteins | sample 811221 | NCBI WGS metagenome assembly MDTD01 (sample SAMN05326646, study PRJNA326480) | marine metagenome | isolation source: seawater | place: Pacific Ocean: South West | collected 2011
AATTTAATTATCGCGGGGTGGAGCAGCCTGGTAGCTCGCAAGGCTCATAACCTTGAGGTCGGCGGTTCAAATCCGTCCCCCGCAACCAATTTTTAAATGTAAAATTTGAACCTTGATAATAAAAAAGATAATATCAAACATCTTCAATGAAACTTAAACATATAATTTTATTTTATCCTTCAATGGAAAGAGGTGGCGTCGAGGAAAACTTGAGACATTTAATTAAATATTTTACTGAGAAAGATATAAAAGTGAGTTTAATCTCAAGTAACTTAAATATAGGTAAACTTAAAATTAAAAAAAAAAATTTAAATTTTATTAAAAATAAATCCAAATTTAATTATAGCCTTTTCCCTCATAGATTAATAACTGCAATATATTCTATAAGAAATTTAATAAGATCATTTTCTAAATATAAAAAAGAAAATTCTGTTGTCTTCTCAATGCAAAGTAGCATGGTATCTATAATTATTTCTAGAATTTATGGAATGAAAGTTGTGGCAAGGAATTCTGAGGATGCAATAGAGTCGACTAAATATGCTAAAAATTACTTTTTGGCGTTAATTATTTTTTTTCTTAGATTTATAATTTATAATTTTGCCCATGGTATTTTAACAAATTCGATAGGATCAAAGAAATCACTTGAATTATTTGTTCTAAATAAAAAAAAAATAACCACAATATACAACCCCTATTTATTGAAAATTAAAAAAAAGAATAATACAAAAAAAAGTAATATTATTTTATCAATTGGAAGATTAAACAAACAAAAAGACTTTGGTACGTTAATTTTAGGATTTTCAAAGTTTGTAAAAAAATCTCCAAATTATAAATTGCTAATATTAGGAGATGGCCCAGAAAAAAATAAATTAAAGGATTTGATTATAAAATTAAATTTAGAAGACAAAATATATTTAAAAGGCTGGATAAAGAATACAGATAAATATTTTTTATCTGCAAAAATTTTTATCCTAACCTCCCTTTATGAAGGTCTAGGAAATGTAATAATTGATGCAGTTAATAATGAAGTTCCCTGTATTTATACAAATTGTAAAAGTGGACCAAATGAAATTCTATTGGGTAATAAAGGTGGTTACCAAATTAACCTGCGTGACTCGGATACTTTAAGTTTGAAAATAGAAGAATGTTTAGAAAATTATTCAAAGAGTAAAAAAATGATTTTGTTGGCTAAAAGTAAAATTAATAGATTCTATTATAAAGATGTATGCCCTAAATATTTAAGCTATTTAGATAACATTTGTAAAAGTTAAACTTTATTGAAATTGGAATTAAAGAATTCTTAATTTAATTTTCCTAGATCTTATAAACTTTTAACAATCTCTTCAGTCATTTTCTTTGCATCTGCAAATAACATAAGTGTATTATCTCTATAAAAAAGATCGTTATCAATTCCAGCGTAACCTGGCGATAAACTTCTTTTTACAAATAAAACTGATTTACTCTTTTCTACATCTAGAACTGGCATACCATAAATTGGACTTTGAGGATCAGATTTAGCAACAGGGTTTGTAACATCGTTTGCTCCAATTACATAAGCTACATCGCAATTTGCAAAATCATTGTTTATTTCTTCAAGCTCAAACACTTCATCGTATGGAACATTAGCTTCTGCTAATAATACATTCATATGCCCGGGCATTCTTCCAGCAACTGGATGAATTGCATAAGTTACTTTTACTCCATTTTTTTTCAACGCATCTACCATTTCTCTTAGAGCATGCTGTGCCTGCGCTACTGCCATACCGTATCCAGGAACAATAATTACAGATGAAGCATTCTTCATTAAAAAAGCAGCGTCATCTGCATTTCCACTTTTAACTGGTTTTTGCTCCTTATTTTGTGAGATTGAAGTTTGGTCTGTTGCTCCCCAACCGCCAAGAATAACGTTAAAAAAAGATCTGTTCATTCCTTTACACATTATATAAGAAAGAATCGCACCTGATGATCCAACTAATGCACCTGTAATTATCAATGCCGTATTTTCCAGAGTAAAACCAATTCCAGCAGCTGCCCAGCCTGAGTATGAATTTAACATTGAAATCACAACTGGCATATCTGCACCACCAATTGGTATTATTAATAAAACACCGACAACAAATGATATTAAAACCAATGTCCAAAAAATATTAGATGATTGACTTTTGCACAGATAATATATCAAGAAAATGATGGCTAGGCCTAAAAATAAATTGAAAATATGCTGGCCTTTAAAAGTAATTGGTGCCCCAGACATTATTCCTCTTAATTTTAAAAATGCAATAATAGAACCAGAAAAAGTAATTGCTCCAATTGCTGCTCCAAGAGACATTTCTATTAAACTTGCAAGTTTTATATTTCCAACAATACCTAAATTAAATGCATCTGGTTTTAAAAATGCGGATATTGCAACAAATACAGCAGCAAGACCTACTAGGCTATGAAAGCCTGCGACAAGTTCTGGCATCGCGGTCATGGGAATTTTAAATGCAATAAATGCGCCAACTGATCCACCTATAAGTAAAAAAATTAACACATAAATGAATCCAGGACCTAAATTTCCTACTGACAAGAAAGTAACAATTATTGAAATGACCATTCCTGCAATTCCAAAATAATTACCTTGTCTTGATGTTTCTGGAGAAGATAAACCTCTTAGAGCTAAAATAAATAATATTCCAGAAATTAAATAAAACAGTGCTGATAAATTAGCTGACATTTCTATTTCTTCTTTTTCTTATACATTTGAAGCATTCTTTGTGTGACCAGGAATCCACCAAAAATATTTACTGCAGCTAAAATTATGGCAAGAAATCCAAATATGTTTGAAGTTTCAAAAATAGCTTCTGAAGATCCAGCAAGTGCTGCAATTATAGCTCCAACGATTATTACTGAGGAAATTGCATTTGTGACTGACATTAATGGCGTATGCAAAGAAGGTGTAACACTCCAAACAACGTAATAACCAACAAATATTGATAATATAAATATACTTAATCTGAATATAAAAGGATCTATTTCCATTACTTAACCATTGTTTTTTCAATTATTTCATCATCTAGATTTATTTCAAAGCTTTTTTTATCTTTATCTAATAAATTATTGATAAAGTTAAATATGTTTTTTGCATAGAGATTTGAAGCAGATATAGGTAATTTATTTAATATATTTGTTTCACCCATAATTTTTACACCCTTATTATCAATAATTTCGTCAACTTTGGTCAATTCAGAATTTCCTCCCTGTGATGCCGCTAAATCATAAATCACTGAACCATTTTGCATAACTTCAATCATATCTTTTTTTATAATAATGGGCGCCCGCTTTCCTGGAATTAATGCTGTACAAATAACTATATCAACTTTTTTTAATGTTTCTTTTAACAATTCCTCTTGCTTTTTTTTAAAATTATCAGAGGCTTCTTTTGCATATCCACCTTCAGTCTCTAAATTTTCATCCATTTCTACAGTTAAAAATTTTCCCCCTAAACTTTCTACTTGTTCTTTGGAAGCCAATCTAACATCTGTAGCATAAACTATGGCACCCATTCTTTTGGCAGTTGCTATTGCTTGTAAGCCAGCAACTCCAGCACCAACCACTAATACTCTTGCTGCTGAAATCGTGCCTGCCGCAGTCATCATCATTGGTATTGCCTTTTGAAAATATGCAAATGAATCTATCACAGCTTTATATCCAGCCAAATTTGCTTGTGATGATAGTATATCCATAGATTGTGCTCTCGTAATTCTTGGCAACAATTCAAGCGAAAAACAATTTATATTTTTTGATGTAATTTCTTTCAATTTTTTTTCATTTAAATATGGATTTAAAACACCGATTAATATTTGATCTTTCTTTAATTTATTTAAATTTTCATCACTAGGAATATTCATTTGCAAAATCGCATTTGAGTTTAATAAAACTTCATCACTAACAAACATGTTTGCCCCATGATTTACATATTCTTGATCACTAATACCTAAATGAGTTCCATAACCTTTACTCAAATGAACCTTTAACCCTAATGAAATATACTTTTTTACTATTTCTGGAGTTATCGCAATTCTCTTTTCAAAATTTATATTTTCTTTAATTGATCCAACTATCATATTATAAAAGAAAGATTGCCATAAGAATAAGTACTAAAATTACTGCCACTGTCCCCCAAAGTACAAACTTTGTAAAATTATCCCAAGTTTTTTTATGGTTATCATTTTCCATAAAATTATTTTTGTCTTGCTTTAAATTTAGGATTTTTTTTATTAATAATATAAACTCTGCCTCTTCTTCTTACTAGCTTAGAGTTAAGATCTCTTTTTTTTAAAGATTTAAGTGAACTTGCAATTTTCATAGTTTTATTTGGTGATTTATTAAATGAATTTATTTAATCTTTCAAATATATTTTTTTATTTTTTATAAATACGTTTAAAAAATTTATTATTTAGCCTGGCAACGTCCTACTCTTCCATGTCTTAAGACAAAGTACCATCGGCGCAGAAGGGCTTGACTTCCGAGTTCGGAATGGTATCGGGTATTACACCTTCGCAATAATCACCAGGCAATGCGTTTATACTTAAATAAGAGAATTTGTAAATATCTAAATTAACTGTGTTTTTTGATAAAACTATTGAGTGTTTTTTTAAATCCATCCACCAAAGAGGTTTTACCTCTCCAACCATATTTTTTTGCTAAAGAAATATCCAGTAATTTTCTAGGCATTCCATCTGGTTTATTTCTATCATAAACTATCTTTAATTTAATACCCAATTGTCTCATTATAAATTTTGCGTACCATTCGATAGTAAAATCTTTTCCCGAACCAATATTGACAAATGGTTCTTTAATTTTTTTGTTTAGAAAGAATAAGACTGCATCTGCGAAATCATCTACAAATAATAGTTCTCTATATACTTTTCCACTCCCCCAAACTTTAAATTCTTTTTTTTTAGAAACTTTTGCTTCATATATTTTTCTTAATAATGCAGCAAAAAAATGAGAATTTTTAAGATCATAATTATCATTTGGTCCATACATGTTTGAAGGCATTAAACATTTATAATTAAGCTTATAGTTTTTACTATAACTATTGCACATTAAGATCCCTGATATCTTTGCAATTGCATACGCATCGTTTGTTTCCTCTAAAGGCCCAGTCAAAATATATTTTTCTTTGATTGGTTGTTTAGATAATTTTGGATAAATACAGCTAGAGCCTAAGAAAATTAAATTTTTTACGCCTGCTTTATATGATCCATGAATTAAATTATTTTGAATTTGAAGATTTTCATAAATAAATTCACTTTTATAAAGATTATTCGCAACTATGCCACCAACTCTTGCAGCTGCAATAATTACTAAATGTGGCTTAATTTTTTTTAAATAGTTAAAAACTTTTTTTTGATCAAGCAGATTAATTTTTTTTTTATCTACTGTAATTATTTTTTTAAAACCCTTATTTAAAAATTTTTTTTTTATTGCTGAACCAACCATTCCTTTATGACCTGCAATAAAAATTTTTGAGTTTTTATTGATTATCATTAATTATTTTTTCTTCCTCTTCAACCATTTCATCAATTAATGATTTAAGATCAATTTTTGGTTTCCATTTTAGTTTGTCTCTTGCTTTTGATGCTTTGCCTAGCAATGTATTCACATCTAAAGGTCTAAAGTAAAGTTTATCAACTTCAATTATTATTTTCTTAGTATTTATATCTATAGCTTTTTCTTTTAGTCCCTTACCAATCCATTTTAATTTAATATTTAGTTTTTTTGAGACTAAATTAACGAATGTCCTAATACTATACTGTTTGCCAGTCGCAATAACAAAATCATCAGGATTTTTTTGTTGAAGTATTTTCCACATCGCTTCTACATAATCCTTGGCATGACCCCAATCTCGTTTTGCATCTAAATTCCCCAAAAAAAGTTTTTTATCAATTCCATATTTTATTCTAACTAAACCTCTTACTACTTTCTTTGTGACAAATGTTTCACCTCTTCTCGGGCTTTCGTGATTAAATAAAATCCCGTTTGATGCAAAAATTCTATACGCTTCTCTATAATTTTTCGTTATCCAATGACCATATAGTTTTGCAACTCCGTACGGGCTTAATGGATAAAAATTTGTTTTTTCAGTTTGAGGAACTTGTTGAACTTTTCCGTACATTTCCGAAGTTCCTGCTTGATAAAATTTAGTCTTTTTTTCTAGTTTATGAAATTTTATTGCTTCTAATATTCTTAAAACACCTAGAGCATCAGCATTCGCTGTATACTCTGGAACCTCAAAAGAAACTGCAACATGAGATTGAGCTGCAAGATTATAGATTTCATCTGGTCTGACATTCTTTATTATTTGGGATACAGAAGTCGAGTCTGTGACATCACCATAATGTAAAAAAAAACTTTTTTTTGATTCATGTGGATCTTGGTAAATATGATCAATTCGTCCAGTATTAAAAGATGATGAACGTCTTTTTACACCATGAACATAATAATTCTTTTTTAATAAAAAATCAGCTAAATAAGAACCATCCTGACCGGTAATACCAAAAATTAACGCAATTTTTTTTTTCATAAATTTATTTTTTATTTATCAAAATTTTGTTTATAGGTATTTAATTATTAGTAATCTTTAATAAAGGTAATTTTTAATTTCAAGCAATAAAATTGTGATTAATTAATAATTTAACTAAAATATTTTAAATTAAAGCTTTTTTACCATAAACGCATTAAAACTAGAAATTATAATCATTGATTAATACGTTCCTACATAATTTTTGTTATTAAGTAAGTAAGATAAAAATCTAGGTTTTTTTGATGAATTATATTATTTATTTTAAAATAGTATCTTACATATTCATGTGCCTGCCACCTTCTTTTCCACCAATTTTTAGACAAAAACTTATATTTAGATGAAGCGCCATCTGAAGTCTTTCTATAATAAGTTAAGTTATTTTCTAAAATGAAAAATTTTTTAATAGTATGTTTTAAATAAATTCCAATTCTAAAATCCATCCAAATATCTGGAAATTTATTGAAATGAATATGTTTAAAAATTTTATTTAATTCATTTCTTCTAACGGATATACAACTTTGAGGGGGTATATAAGGCCAAAAATTTTTAATTATTTTTTTTTTGTTTTTAACGATATTTTGTTTATTGTTATATTTTAAAATTGGTAGATCAAAAATAGCTTTTAGTTTTGGATTGCTAATATATTTTTTAATTACATTATAAACTTTATCTCGATGAAAATAATCATCACTATCTAACAAAAAAATAATTTCACCTTTAGATATTTTAAACATCCTTTTATATGCAGCCAATTGGTTAAATGATCCAGTTATTGTTTTTTTCTTATTTTTAATAATTTTAATTTTTTTGAAATTTTTTATTTCTTTAATTGAGTTATCTTGAGAACAATCATCATGAAATATTATTTCAATATTTTTATACTTTTGATTTATTATCGATTTAATGCATTGGCTTATATATTTTTGATTGTTATAATTAGCTACAAGAACAGATACTTTTAACTTATTATTCAATTTAAATTCCATTTTTTATTAATGTAAATATATTCAAAAGTTTTTCTGAATGGCATTTTTGCCTTAAAAATCAAATTAAAATTTTTTTTATCCATTAATTTTTTGATATCAGAAAATGAATAATTTTTTTGAATCATACTATCATAATGATGTTCAAACATGATTACTTTGACATTTGAGATTTCATCATAAAGCCCCCTGAGTATTTCGTACTCAAATCCCTCAGTATCTATTTTAATAAAATCGATTTCTTTATAATTATTTTCTTTAATATATTCTTCTAATGTTTTTAATTTAATTTGAATCTCTTCAAGCAATTTTTTATTTTTTAATATGTTGAGCGCTTTAAATTTTTTTTTATAATAAGACGATTTTTCGTTTAATTTTTTAATTGTTGAAGATGAACTCTCAAGCATTTGATTTAAAATTACATTTTTATCAGTATCTCCAAGCGCAATATTTTCAATAATTATTTTTGTTTCCTTATACTTATTTTGTAAATTTAATCGCTTTTTTTTCAAAATTTCAAAATTTTTAGGACTTGCTTCAAAAGAAACTATTTTTTTTACAATAAGATTATTTAGGAAACGATCAATGGATTCCCCCTTATGAGCGCCAATATCAAACAATAAATCGAATTTTTGTAATTTTTTTTTTTTTAAAAATTTAAAAATTTTTTTATTATGAAAATAATCAAATAAACCTATTAGATATATAACAATCTTATTAATCATTTTTTCTTAAAAAGATAATCTTGCCGTACTTTTTATCTATTATTTTCTTGTAGTTTTTACACTCTTTTTCATTTAATTCACATTCCTGGAAATTATTTATTTTGTTGTCTATTTGAATTTGAATTCTAAAATGTGTTTCGTCTACTTTATAAAAACTCTCTGAAAATGGTTTATAATCATATTTATTAACTTCATAAATAATTCTATTAATATTTCTTCCCAAAAAAATAGACAATGTAATTAATATTAATATAACGCAAGATAGTTTAAATTTTTTTTCACTTACTCTAAATGACTCCACATAAATTGATAATGGAATAAATATTAATAATGCAAATAGGCTATAACCTCCATATCTCAAGGCTGGATGATTATAGAACCATTCCAAAGATAAAATAAATAAAATAATATAAATAATTAGAGTATATTTATTCAAAATTATTTTTTTTTTCTTTTTATTTTTATTAAAAAAAACCGCAACAAAAACTAGAGATAAAAAAATTATACCGAAGAAAAAATCTGAAAATTTATTAAAAAAATAATTATTAATCCAATTTTGAACCCAATTAAAATATTGAATATATACATCTGGATTTTCAACTCTATAATTAGGTGTTGCACCAGCTTTCGACCAAAGTTCATACCAATTATTCATTAATTTAACATCTGATTTCATGATTGACCAACTCAAATTATCAAAACATGAAAAGCTTATAGGATAAATTAGACAACCAGTATTAATTAGATAAGTAAATATAGTAAAAAAAATAACTATAAATAAATAAATAAAATATTTGTTAAAAATCAAGTATTGAAGATTTGATAAAAATTTACTATTTTTTTCATACATGAAATACAAAATTGGAATTAAGAAAATAGTATAAAGAATATAAAATGATTTTAGAGAGATTATTAATCCCATTAAAATATATATAAACTGAAAATCAATTCGATTATTTTTTTTTAAATTTAAATTTTCTAGAATAACAATCACAAACAATAAAATAAGTATCTGAGCTGATCTATCAGTTCCATGTTCTGAAATCCTATAAAAAAAAATGTTTATAAAAATAAGTGATAATAAACTTAAATAATTAATAAAATTTATTTTTTTAATTTGTATATTTGTTTTTCCTGTGAAATCAAAATTATATATTTTTTGTAGTAAAAACAAATTTGCAAATCCTAAAAAATAAATAGATGTAAAATTAAATAAATAATAATCACCAAAAGGAAGATAAAATAATGAGTTGATATAAAAAATTGATGATGGAGTTCTAAATCCATGATTAAATTGTCCTACTCCTAAATGTAAACTATCCTGAGTTAAATAATAAGTGTATGGAAAATGGTAATAAGCAAAATCATCATGATTTTTAAAAATAAATAGTGAAATTAATAAAATTAAAAAAACAACAATAGATAAATAAATTTGATTTTTTAACTGAAAGATTTTTTTTCTAAAAAAATAAAGAAAAAAAAATAACCCACAAACCAAAAAAATTGAGTTATGTAAAATGTTATGTGGATAAAAAATATTACTTATATATGAATAGATAAGAATAAAAAATAAACCCGATAAACCAGCATAGCCTAAATTAATATCACGATTTTTTAAACTAATAAAATTTAGAGACAGTAACCCAAACCCAAAAATAGATATTAGAATTAAAAAGTAATAAAAAACTAATATAAAAAATTCATTTAACATATGGCATTTATATGTATTTTTAATAAATTACATATAATTATAATCTTAAAATTTCAGAAGTATTTAATGTTTAAACGATTTTATATTATTTTTCCACTTTATGCGGTTTTATTAATTGGATTTTTTTTAAATGCTGACCCTAATGGGGGTGCATATTTAGATTATCAAAATCATATTAGACTTATCACAGATTTAAAAGATAATGTTTTTAATACTTTGCTCAAATATGATCAATACGCTACAAGACATTCTCCTTTGTTATATGTTTTCATCTCATTTTTTTATAAATTAAATTTAGCAGATGGATTAATAAGATTTCTAAATGTACATATATGTTTAGTATTAATATTAATTTTTTATAAATGTATTTCAATTAAATACAAAAATATAAATTCTAATTTTATTTTTCCTATTTCTTGTTTAATAATTTTATCTCCATCATTTTGGTCTTTAGCAATTTGGCCTGATAGTAGAATATATGGATTAATATTTTTTACTTTAAGTATTTATTATTTTCTGAAATTTGAAAATGAAAATAAAAATAATTTTCGTAATTCAATTAAATGTATTTTATCATATTCTATTTCATCTTATTTTAGTCCAAACTTTGCTATTTTTTCAATTTTTTATTTTTATTTTTTTTATAAAAAATATAATTTCAGTAGAGAGTTAATTTATATAGTTTTAATTAATTTAGCTTTATCTATTCCTGCTTTTATTTATATATTTTCTTTAGACACCATTTTTATATTTCAAACTGCAGTACCAGCTGGGGAAGTCAAATTAAATGAAATATTTAATCTTTCAAATAAAGTTTTAATTATAAGCTCAATTATTTTATTTTATGCATTACCCTTTTTGCTAACAGGATCTATTAAATATAAATTTTTTAACTTAAAATTAAATCTATTAACGCTGTTGATTTTATTAGTGTGTATTTTTTATTTTAATTACGATGTTAATCTCACTGGTGGTGGGATTTTTTTTAAGTTTTCCGATTTTATTTTTAAAAATAACTATCTATTCTTTATAATATGTTTTTTCGCAATTAATTTTATTTTAAATTTAATAAAAATTGATTTTAAAAATTTTCTGTTAATATTATTATTATTTTTAAGTAACCCACAATATACTATATACCATAAATACTATGATCCATTAATGTTGATATTATTTATATTGTTATTGTCTACTAATTTAAATATAAGAAATTTTTTTAATAACCGATCAATACTAATTTTTTATTTATACGCAATGACCTTTTTAGTTTTTAATTTTATAAAATGAAAAATTTAACTCTCATAATACCTGCAAAAAATGAAGCAGAGTCCTTGCCTGATGTTTTAAATGAATTAAGAAATTTTGATTATAAAATATCAGTAATTTTGCACGAGACCGATCAAAAAACAATCCATTCAATTAAAGATTTTAATATTGAAATTGTATATCAAAAAAATAAAGGATATGGGGATGCTTTAATTGAAGGTATTAAAAAATGTAATACTGAATTATTTTGTATTTTTAATGCAGATGGATCTTTTGATCCAAAAGAGATAAATGAAATGATAGATTTACAAAAAAAAAATGATTTAGATTTTGTATTTGGATCCCGCTACCAAAAAAATTCTGGTAGTGAAGATGATACATTTATAACTTTAATAGGAAACTATATCTTTACTTATTTAGGTAAAATTTTTTTTAATCTACCTATTTCGGATATTTTATACACTTTTGTACTTGGGAAAACAAATCAGGCTAATAAATTAAATTTAATTAAAAAAGATTTTTCATTTTGTGTTGAATTACCAATTAAAGCGATAAGAAATAGAATGCAAATGGCTTCTTCGAGTTGTTATGAAAGAAAAAGAATTGCTGGACAAAAAAAAGTAAATGCATTTAAAGATGGATTAATAATTTTGATTTATATGATCAAGTTATTTTTTAAGAAAAGTTAATGGCAGGTGTCAAAAAAATTTCTAATGAATTGAATTTTATTGCTGTTGTAATTATATCGATTTTACCCTTAATTTTTATATTAGGTTCAGGATTACTCAATTTATTTATTATTGTAATAGATTTAATTTTTTTATTTGAAATTTTTTTAAATAGGAACTTTAAATATTTTAAAAATAATTTTTTTTATTCATTAATATTATTATGGCTAATATTGATAATTAACCTTTTTTTTAGTATAAGTTTTTTAGATTCTTTATCTAGATGCCTTGGATTTATAAGATTTGTATTTTTTGCATTCGCAATTAATTATTATTTTTACAACTCAGATAAAAATAAAAAATTAATATTAAAAATTTGGACAATAAGCTTTTTGATAATTACTTTTGACTTAATTTATGAATATATATTTGGATTTAATACACTTGGATTTAAGTCTTATATGCCAGGAAGATTAAGTGGATTTTTTAATCAGGAACTTAAAATAGGTCATTTATATTCAGCTTTTTTATTAAGCTCATTATCCTTCATTTATATTTATTTAAATAAAATATATTTTAAAAAAAATTCACCTATTTTATATATTAAAAATAATATTATCTATTTTTTATTTATTTTGTTTTTATTTGTATCATTTATAGTTGGTGAAAGATCAAATTTAATAAAGATAACATTGATGATGGTTATTTTTTTATTTTTTTTCGAAAAAAAATTTTTTTTAAAAAAAATTTTAATTATTTTTCTTAGTGTTACAATTCTGATTTCAATTGTGTTGAATAATCAAAATTATAAATATCGACTATGGACTATGTTTTTAGAACCTTTGATTGAAAATCCAGTTTTAATGGTAAAAAATTCTAACTATGGTGCACATTACAAAGTTGCTTTGGAAGTTTTCAATAATAACAAATTTTTTGGTGTAGGATTAAAAAATTACAGAAAAGAAGTAACAAAAGATATTTACTCGAACAATGCATCTATCCATCCTCATCAATTGCATTTTGAGATACTTTCAGAAACTGGTTTGTTTGGATATTGTTCTTTTTTATTATTCTTTATTTACAACTTATCATTAGTTATCAAGAATTACTTAAAAACTAAAAATATATTTCAATTATCAGGTATTTTATTTGTTTTTGTTAGCTTGTTGCCTTTAATTCCCTCTGGAAGTTTTTTTACATCTTTTGGAGCCGCTCTATTTTGGCTTAATTTTGGATTAATGCTTCCAAAAAGAAATTAATATTTTTTTTCTAACTTAATTTTTAAAAAATTATAAAGCGCTAGATAAACACTGATATTTAATATTAAAAACAAAACTAATTGATTTGTTTTTGAAATATAATTTATTGAAAAATAAAAAATAACTATATTATAAAATAATATTATTCCTGATGTTAATTGATTGGCATACATATTTTTTATTTTTTTTGTTACTAAATATTTATAAATTAATTGGTGCAGATGTTTTGTATCAGGATCTAGAGGACTAATTTTTCCCAATCTCTTCCTTATAATCGAAAAAAAATTTTCAAAGGCTGGGTACCATAATAGTAAAGTTATAAAGTATGGAGATATCTTTAAATTTATACTATGTATATTTATTAATATAATACCTACTAAAAATGCTATTAAATAAGCCCCAGAATCTCCAAGGTATATAAAATTAAAAAAATTGAGTATCAATAAAAATAAAACAACAATTAATAATATTTGAATAGTTAATATTTCAAAATTTAATCCCTCTTTTAATACAAGATAATTTATCACTAATAAAATTGATAAAAAATAACCTAAATTTAAACCATTTGATCCATCAATAAAATTAGAACCATTGATAAGAATTAATAAACAAAATGCTGTAAAAATTAATTTTACATAATAGTTTTCTAGAAGTTCGTCAAAATATTCGATTCTTATTTCATTTATTCTATGATCATAAAAATAAAGAAATAGAATAATAATTATAAATTGTATTAAAAGTCTCTTATTTGGAGAACTTAAAAAATTTATATCTGATAGAAAACCTACAAAAAATAAAAAAAAAGAAAATAAAATAATTACATAATTAAATTGGTCATAATGTACTAATAGATAAGAAAATAAAATTAAACCACCAATTTGAGGAATTGATTCTTGGCCAATAAGCTTTTGATGCTTATTATGAAATTTTGTTTTTAATATATTAAATTTGTTTACTACAAAATTAAATATAAAATATAAAATTGATATAAATAAAATAGAATAAAAAAATGTACTCATTATTTTTTTTTTAGATAATTTACTGATAAAATAAGTGTTTTTAACAAGGAATTTAAAAAACTAAATTTTTCATAATTTGAGTAAACTCTTATAGAATCTGCTATTTTTTGAGTAATTGATTTTGAGAGAGATCCAGGTGTGTTAGTCCAAAAGGTTAATTTTTGATTAATGCCATAAAAAATAATGTTTCGTTTGGTAATATTTAACCAAAGTACATAATCTTCTTTAGTTTTTAAAGGTGGAAAAGGTTGTTTCATTTTTAAAATATTTTTTTTAATTATCACTGTAGATAATCCTATATCACAAGAATTAATTAATTTTTGATAGTTTAAATTTTTTGCTATTCTTGAGGAAATATATTTTCCTTTTAAATCAACTAAATTGTATGATGTATGAGTTGCATGATATCCATTCTTTCTCATAAAATTTATTTGCACTAATAGCTTTTTTTTATGCCAAATATCATCACTATCTAAAAATGCTACATATTCGCCTTTTGAGATTTTTATTCCTTTATTTCTTGATAATCCAGCTCCTATATTCTGATTGTTAAAAATAATATTGATTTTTTTTGGGTATTTTTTTTTTAGATTTTTTAATTTATTGAAATTATTATCTCCAGGGTTATCGTGAATTATAATTATCTCATATTTTTTAAAGGACTGATTTAAAACTGATTTAATAGCTCTTTCTAAAAAAAAATAATTTTCATAAAATGGAATGATTATGCTCACAATAGTTTTCATTTATTATTTAAAATTTGTCTTTCTAATGAATTTGTAGCATTTGTTGATAGAAATTTATAAAGTATTTGTCTTCCAATTAAAATTTTCTTTTGAAGAATTTTTGGGTTTATAATAAATGTTTTAATATTTCGGGAAATTTCATATTTGTTATTTTTTTTGTATAACTTTCCATATTTTCCATTTCCTAAAATTTCAGAAATACCACCATATCCATCAAAAGCAATAACTGGAACACTATAATTTATCGCATCAACTATAGAATTGGGTAAACCTTCAAATAATGAAGTATGCACCAATAAGTCTGCATTTCCATAAATTTTATTCTTATTATTTTCGTGCCTCATTAACTTAATTTTTTTTTGTAATTTTTTTTGTATTATTTGGGATTGCAAATTATAAAACAAATCTCCATCCCCATAAATATACAATTTAAAATTTTTATTATAAATTAATTCAACTGAGTCAATTAAAACTTCATAATTTTTTTGCTTTGTGAGCCTTCCAACTGCAATTATCTTATAAAATTTTTTAGGATTTAATTTTTTTTTGTGTAAAATTTTTTTTAAACTGCCAGAATAGATAACATTCGTTTTAATGCCAATTCTTTTCAGTTCATTCTTTACAGTTATAGAATTTGAAAAAATACTATCTGCCTTTAAATAAAATTTTTTTATTAATAACTTAATAATTTTATTTTTTATATAAATTGGTAATGAAAAAAAAATATCTAATTCTTTTAATGATGTTCTCTCAAATAAAAAAATTTTTAAATTTTTTAAATTTCTTAAGAAAAAAATAGAAAGAATATTTGAATAATGAATATTAGATATAAATAAATTCTTATCTCGACTGTTTATATTTTTATTTACAATTTTTTTTATTTCAAAAAAACTTAATAATGTGTTAAAAAAAAAAAACCTTTTTTTCACTTCATGGATTTCAACATTTTTAGGAATTAATTTTTTATAATCTGAATTACCAATATAAATTATATGGCAATTATAAATTTTTTTATTAAGTTTCTTTAAAAAACTTAAAACAGCGTTGCTTGCACCTCCATACTTAAAATCCGCTATAAAAAAAAATATTTTAATTTGCATTAGTAATCAGCGATTCAAATTTCTTGAAATGACTTAATAGAGTGAATTCTTTACATTTTTTTTTTAATAGATACTTTTTTTTAAATAATTCAGATGAGTTTGAATTCATTATTTTATCAAAATTTATCATAAAATCCTCGATGGAGTTTTGTTTGTAAATAAATCCATTTTTTGATTTATTTAAAATTTCTACTGGCCCATTCGGGCAATTACTTGACAACACCAATTTATTACAGAATCCGGCTTCTAAAATAACAAAACCTGGATCTTCCCAAAGTGAAGTGGATATTAATATTTTAGAATTTATTAAATAATCATAAATATTATTCTTATATCCTAATAAAAAAACTTTTTTTGTTAATTTTAGATCATTTATTAATTTTTGTATTTTTTGCCTTTGCTCCCCCTCTCCTAATATTATTAAATTCAAATATTCATATTTCTTTTGCTTTTGTAATTGGTTAAATGCGTTTATTAAAAAATTGAAATTTTTTTGTTTTGTTAATCTACCAATAGAAATTAAGGTTTTTTGCTCTGAAATATAATTTTCTATTATATTATTTTGATTTTTTTTTGCTTGAATGGTACTTATTTTAAGAATCGGATCAGGTAAATATTTTAATCTAACAGAGGAAAAAATTTTTTCTTTTTTTAATAATTCCATAGTTAATTTTGTTGGTGTTGTTACGAGAGTAATTTTTTCACTTACCAATTTCCAAAAAAATTTTCTTATTAAATTTAATTTTGGATATCCAGAAATTCTAAGAATAAATTTTGTATCGTAGTTAAATAAATAAATTAATATTAGCGGAATAAATGTAATTAAATGAATTACAATAAATTCAGGCTTTTCATTTTTAAGAAGTCTATGTAATTTATAAATTGTAAAAATAAAAATTAATATATAAGAAATTCTACTTTTTATAAAACCTAAAGTGGGTAGATGTTTTAATATGCTCGTATCGTAAAAATTAATTATTTTAATTTTATTAGAATTTATTATCTCCAATTTTTTCTCCCATTCACCTACAGCATTAATTAAATATGGATCTAATGATTTTTTAGAATATTTTTTAAGAGATATAATTGAATTAAGAACAGCATCAATGGTAGCTACATTACCTATAAATGGACACCAATAAAAAATTTTCATTTTCTAAAATTTATTAATTGAATTTCTAAAATACCAATTGGTTGTTTTTTTAAATCCTTTATCAAACGAAGTAAATTTTTTAATTCTTAAAATTTTTTTTATCTTTGAGTTATCACCATGAGTATTTAGTACATCTGCTTTATTTTTTTTTACTAATTTTATGCTTTTAAAATTATAGTCCTTTTCAAATTTATTACATATATCTCTAATATTTACAGGTTTTGAATTACAAACATTGGCAATTTCAAAATTAAACTTTTTCAATTTTAATAATTTACTTAAAATTTTAACTACATCAGAGGAATAAGTAAAATCTCTACTATGATTACCAAAATTATTAAGATAAAAATATTTTTTGTTTTTATAGGATTTTAATAACTTAAATAAAAACATATCAGGCCTCCCCCACTCTCCATAGACAGTAAAAAATCTCAATCCACAAATATTGAGTTTGTATTTTTTTTTATAAATTTTGGCTAATTTTTCATTAGAAATTTTAGTTCTTGCGTAAATATTATTAGGATTTAATTTACAATTTTCTTTAGTTGGAAATTTTTTAACATCTCCATAAACAGAACTAGATGATGCATAGATTATTTTTTGTGGTGGTTTTTTTTTAATTAAATCAAGAATATTGTTAAAACCTATTTTATTAACTTGAATATATTTCTTTGGATTTTTAAGTGAATACCTTACGCCAGCTTGAGCAGCAAAATGCATTATAACATCAAAGTAATTTTTTTTAAAAAAATCATTTATTTTTTTTTTATCCCTAATATCAATTTTATTAAAATAAAAATTTTTATTTTTTATAATAGTGCTTATCCTTTTTTTTTTGTATTTTACAGAGTAATAATTATCAAAATTATCAATACCAAAAATAAGATTTTTTTTATTTAATAAAAGTTTTTTGGCTATTGAAAATCCAATGAAGCCAGCAACACCGGTGATTAAAATTTTCATTGTATAAAAGATATTTTTAATTAAATCTATTGTTATATTTTTTTGATTAAAATTAAAACATCTAAATTTATGAAAAATAAATTCAAAATTCTAACTTTGATTACTGTTGTTAAAAACGATAAAAAAAATATAAGAAAGACAATTAAATCGATAATTACTAAAAAAAGTAAATTTATTGAGTATATTGTTATTGATGGAAAATCCACTGATGGGACTGCTCAAATTGTAAAAGAATATAGAAATAATATTAATAAAATTATTTCTGAAAAGGATAACGGAATTTATGATGCTATGAACAAAGGTATAAGAAAAGCTAGAGGCGAGTATGTTGGATTTTGTAATAGTGGAGATTTTTTTCACAAAAATGGTATCAAAACAATAATTGATAAACTTAGAGTTAAAAAATTAGATGTTTTGTTTGCTACTATAAAAAGAAATTATATGGGTGCGTCTGTAATTAAAAGTGGCTTTAATCTAAAAAGATTAAAATATAATTTTGATTTTGCGACTTCTCATTCAACAGGATTTTTTTATAAAAGGAAAATACATAATAAAATTGGATATTATTCTAAAGATTTTAAGTGTTCTGCAGACTACGATTTTTATATAAGACTTTTTAAAATTAAAAATTTAAAAATTGGTAAAACTAATAAGAATAATATTATTGGAGAAGTTAAAGAGGGTGGATTTTCATCTAAATTAACATTCTTGGAGCATTTAAATGAAGAGACTAAAATAAGATTAAAAAATAAACAAAGTTTAGTTTTAATTTTGCTTATATATATTAATTCGATAATTAAAAATTTTAAAAAGGTATTAATACAACTATATAATTAGAATTGGCCATTAAATATTAATTTTAAAATTAAAGTTTTAATTGTAAAAATATTGATATAAAAGAAATCATGCACAAAATAAAAAAAAAGGAATTTAACATAGGATACGGTAACGTAAAAAAAGTTAAAGTTGGAAAGTTTAATCCTCTATTATTTATCGGTGGGCCTTGTGCTATTGAAAGTTTAAGTCATTCTTTAAAAATGGCAAGCAGAATAAAGAAAATATGTGACAAACTAAAAATTCAGTTTATTTTTAAATCTTGTTATAATAAGGATAGTAGATCATCGCCTGAAAGTTTCAATGGAGTGGGAATAGAGGAAGGTTTAGAAATTTTACAAAAAGTAAGAAAAAAAATTAAAGTTCCAGTGGTGGCCGATTTTTCAGATCCATCATGGGCTGCACCAACAGGGAAAGTTGTAGATATTATTCAAATTCCAGCTTACTTATGTCGACAAACTTCAATTCTAAGAGCCGCTGCAGAAACGAATAAACCTATTTTAATAAAAAAAGGTCAATTTATGAGTCCTTGGAACATGAAAAATTCTATAAGAAAAATTGAATTTTACGGTAATAAAAAAATTTTGTTAGCAGATAGAGGAACATTTTTTGGATATAATATGCTTGTGAATGATATGAGGTGTTTTCCGATAATGAGTGAAACTGGATATCCTGTATGCTTTGATGCTACGCACTCAGTTCAAATGCCAACATCTATGGGTAATATTTCTGGTGGGCAAAGAGAGTTTATTCCATCACTTGTAAGATCGGCGTCAGCATGTGGAATTAATGCTCTTTTTATGGAAGTTCACGACAATCCATCCAAAGCAATGTCTGATCCAAACACAGTACTTGATATTAAATATTTAGAAAAGATCTTGATAATGGCTAAAAAAATGCATCAAGAAAGAATAGGATTAGATAAAAAATTTGGGGAAATGTATGTTAAATAAAAAAAATATTCTCGTAAAAGAGGTTCAAATACCACTTTCTAAAATGCCAATACTAAAAGAGAATTCATTATTAAAAGAAGCATTAGAACAAATGAGCAAAAAAAAATATGGAATATGTTTTTGTGTTAAAAATAACGGTAAATTATTGGGAATTTTAACAGATGGAGATATAAGAAGAAATTTATTAGATATTCAGAAGCCTTTTTCGGCTCTATTGAATGATGATATTATAAGACATATTAATAAAAAACCTTTAAAAGTAAAGCCTGAACAGAAACTTTATTCTGCAATTAAATTAATGGAAAAAAAATTAATTTGGGATTTACCAGTCGTAGATAAAAAAAATAAATTAATTGGGATGTTGCATTTGCACCCGATTGTAAAAATTTTACAAAAAAAATAAAATTTTTAAATGAAAGTTTTTGGATTTATTCCTGCAAGATTGGAGTCTAGGAGATTTTCAAAAAAAGTTATAAAAAAAATTTTTGATCTTCCAATGATCGAGCATGTAAGACGTAGGGCAATTATCTCGAAAGCTTTTGATAAGATATATGTAGTAACCAATAGCGTAAGAGTTAAAAGAATTATCAAAACTTTTGGCGGGAATGCGATTCTTACAAAATATAAACATTTTAATGGCACAAGTAGAGTCTCTGAAATTTCAAATAAATATAACTTTAATTATGGGTTTATTTTGTTTGGTGATGAGCCATTTATAAACCCAAAACAAATTAATGAGTGTGTAAAAAAAATTAAAAGAAGTAGATCAAAAGTATTTAATGTTATTACAAATTTAAAAAAAAACGACATTAATTCTAGTCAGATAGTCAAAGCTAAAATAGATAAAAATAAATTTATAGTTGACTACTTTAGAATTAAAAAAAAAAAAATAAAATAGATAACCTTAAAAAATCATCAGGCATATTAATTTTGAGTAAACATTTATTAAATAAATTTAAATATCTTAAAGTTAAACAAAGAGAAAAAAAGTATAAAATTGAACAATTTAGATTTTTAGAAAATAATATTAAAGTAAAGTCAATTTACATTAAAAATATTAATCCCTCTATAAATACAAAAGAGGAATGGAAAACAGTTATTAGTAACATTAAAAGAAATAAAAAAGAAATGATGTTGGTAAAAAAAGTAAAAAATTTAATTTAAACAAAAATCTAAATTTTTTTATAAAAATTTAAAGTATCCTCTGCACACCTCTCCCAGCTAAATCGATTTAAAATAATTTTTGAATTTTTGCGAAGCTTTTCTGTAAACTCATTATTTTTTAAACAATATTCTAATTTTTCTCTAATATCATTTGGATTATGTGGGTCAAAATAAACTGCGGCATCATTATTTACTTCTCTTAAAACATCAATATCACTACATGCAACAGGACAATTCATATTCATTGCTTCTAAAGTAACTAAGCCAAACCCTTCTGCGAAGGATGGATAAATTAATAATTTAGCTTTTTTATATACAAAATTTAATATTTTTGGATTACCCTGTATTGTGTAAATTTTATTTCTTAAATTATTATAACTTCTTATTAAATCATTTTCATCGGCGGAAAATTGATCTCCAAAACAAATAAGATTAAAGTTTGAAAATAGAAAACTTGATTTATCAAATGCTTTAATTAAATTTTGAAAATTTTTATATTTTCCTCTATATCCAACAAAAAGGATATAAGGGTTGTCTAAAATTTTTTTATTTGGATTTTCTGTACTCTTATCTTTATTAAAACCCAAATAAATAACTTTAACGTTTTTTTCATTTAATCGATAAGTTCTTATAAGCTCATTCTTAGTTGAATTTGATATACAAATTATATTTTTAATTTTCTCGATACAGTTTTTTTTTTTGATAACACTATTTTTATAATTATACTCTTTTTCGAATTTTTCATAAATCATATCATAAATAGTCAATACACTCTTTATAGATTTATTGTGCAAAAAATAATCAAAGTACGTATTATGTATTAAGTCTGGTTTAAAGTTATTTACTTTTTTTTTTAATATATAATTATTGTATTGGGTCATAAGGTAATTTGTATTTTTGATTTTTTTTTTCATACTGATATGATTGATAATATTTGGGCTTTTGGTATTTAAAATATATTCGTTAAAATTTATTGGCGAAATTAATTTAATATCAATTTTACTCTCCAGATTTTTAAATAAATTTGTGAAATAATTAGATATACCACCATATTTTTGTAAGTAGAAAATTTGGTGATCTAAAATTACTTTCATTTCTATTCTATTTATATACCTTTAATTTATGTTTTTTTGAAAAAACATCATTTAAGCTGTATGGATTTAAATTAACTATTGCTTCTTTGTTGAAAATTTCTTGTGAAAGGTAAATATCCGAAATATCTTTAAGTAAGTTATAAATTTTTTTATTATTGGTATTTTTGTGAATATTATTTTTAGAAAAAAAGTATCTACTAGACTGATATATAATATTTTTATCGTTAACTTTGAATGATGCCCATTGACTAAAATCTATTCCGCAAAAGTAAATTTTTTTATAACCCAAATAACATGCTGCACTAAGGGCTTTTAAGCCACTCATTGAACGAAAGCCTCTTGGCCGCTCTAGATTTGATGAGTTTTTTGAATAATCGTCTTCTAGGTTATTAAAGTAGAAAACTTGGTTACTAAACTGATTTATCTTATGAAATTCTGCAGGTAATAACAAAATAGTTTTTTTTGATTTCTTTAATCTTGAATTTGATAATTTACAAGTTTTAATTTTTTGTTTTGTAAAATTTGAATTATTTGGGGTAAGTACTCTTCTATCGGAAATTAAATAATAATCTGGAATAATTACTTTTGAAAGTTTAGAAAAAAAATAAGTATTAGTAGCTATAACATCGAAATTTTTCTTTAATTTCAAAATTTTTTTAGGATCTAATAAATTTACTGAATCACCATTTCCTAAAACAATTACATTTTTATTTTTTTTCGAGTTCTTTAATTTTATTAGATTTTTAAGATAAGATTTGTATCTGAAATAATATAAATTATTTGAAATAAAATTTTTTATATAATTAATCATTTAAGTACTCTCTTAATTCATTGACAAAGAGTTCTTCAATTTTTTTTTTTACTAAATCTTTATTCAAAATACTTTCATCTGCAGAATAGAATAATTCATTTTGTGACAAAATTTTTTTTTTAAAATTATCATAATTATTATTTGGTATTATTTCTTTTAAATAGTTTTCATTGATATTAATTTTTGAATAAGATAAAATTTTGATTATTTCCATTATTGGGTTTTCAGTAAGTTCTTTGAATTTTACATGCATAAAATTATTATTTTTTTTTTTTAACTAGCCAATAAAAAAAGAATTTCTTAATTTGTTCTGCTCTCAAATCTATATTTTTAATAATGTTACTTTCATTTAAAATATCTTGTTTGAACCTATTTGTTTTAATATCTCTGCATACCCATGAAAAACATGCATCTACAGGATTTCTGGTAATAATTATAGGTTTAATATTGTTAAAGTTAATATCTAAATTTTGATCAATAGGATAATGACCAGCAGAATAAATAAAATTATATCTTTTATCAAAGGTAAATTTATTATTAAGATTAGAAAATTTTTCTAAATTAAATACCTTTAATTCATTTATAGGTGAAATAAATTTTCCATCTAATTTTGAAAACTTTATTTCCCCATTACTTAATTCATATAATTTTTCATAATAAGAGTTCAAGATAACCTCAAGCCAATGAAAACCTGATCTTGGAAGTGAAAAAAAAACTGCTTTATTTTGTTTTTTGTTTATTTCTTTTTTGAATATCTCTCGTTTTTTTTTAATTTCAAAAAAACTTTTATAAAAACTATATTCTGTAAAAATTTTTCTAACTATTAGGTTTAGTAAAGCATTTCCTGTGTTTATATTCCTGAATTTTAAAATATTATAAATTTTTTTAATTTTTTTCATCATGAATGAATTCCTTATTATTAACGATACCATTAACTATAGTTTGAATACCATTCTCATTTTTGCCTTCTTGCAAACTTTGGATCGTTTTCTGTATAGAAAATATTGAAATTTTTTTATTATCATTTACAATTGATTTTATTGGTATCATTCTATTGAAATAAAAATAATATGAAAATTTTCTAGCTCTTGCTATTAAATCTTTTTTAATTGATGGATCTAAAATTAATCTATCAATCATTTTAAAATATTCTAATTTATTTTTAGGATCTATTGATATTTTTTTATTTTTAACCCATGCTTCGCCCGCTACAATTACATTTTTACCTAAACTTACTATTTCATTAGCAATAGTTGAGGCATAAACAATTGAAAATATTGTATTTTTAATAATTGAATAAGAACTAAAATTGTCTGATGCATCAATTATAAATACATTTTTAGGTAATTTTCCAATGTGCTTAATAATTTCATCTTTTACTTTTTGCCTTGATTTTAAAGATCCTAAATCCTCCGCTGGATGAATTCTAATTATAAGTTGTGTTTCCTTATTTTTGAAAAATTCAATTGTTTCAAAAATCCATTCAAGCATATTTGTAAATATGTTATCATCATAGTATAGCTGTGCGTCCCACATAACATTTGTAAAAAGAGCAATAGATGCTTTATTGGTGTCTATACCGATGTTTTCTGCAAAATCTTTAAAATTTAAATTAGAATTTTTATGTTGGAAAACATGCCAATCATTTTTATTTTGAATTAAATTTTTTGACTCTATGTAATCTATTACCCTTTTTTCTTTTTCATTATCTAAATCATTTTTTTCCCAAAAATCTATTTTATCAGTAAGAAATGTTTTATGGTAAGTATCTTTATGACTGTAAATAAAAGTTTTATTTTTATATGAAGGGAACCAGGTAACAACTTTTATATTATTATTTTTTGCAATCTCCATGATAATTCCTTGAGGAACATATAATCCATGATTAATAACTATTGTGTCATAATTTTTTTCTTTAATTAAATTGCTAAATGAGAATAAAGTTAATAAAGCTGAATAAAAATACATCTTAAGAATTTTGTCAGAATTTTTTTCTTTTAAATCACCTCTCGCAAAAAACCTTAAGGTTGATGAATAAGCGTGCTCACCTACATTAATATTTTTATATTTAAAGTTTAAAATATCTTTATCTTCTGTTTGCGTGAAAATATTGTTTATTTTTTTATAGTCTTCTTCCTTAAGATGATTGCTTAATTGATTTATTATAAATTTTTTTTGATCAATAGACTTTTTTGCACATCCCCAACAATAAATACATTTATCTTTTATTCCTTTTGAAAATAATAAATCTATATTTTTAAATTCAAATATATTTACTTGAGAACATAATGTTAAAAACTCATCACAAAACAAAAACTCAGCTTTATGGCCCAAAGATTTTATTTTATTTGCAATTAGGGCATCAATTTTAAGAGATATATCATGTGATCCGTAACTTGTAGCAAATAATATTTTTCGTCCATATAAATTTTCACTAATTTCTTTTTTGTTAAAATGATAGTTTTTCCAAATAGGAATTTTTTTTTTCTCAAAGATTTTTTTCCATCTAATTTGAAATATCAATCTTTTTAATAATATTTCAAATTGATTAATCATATTCTTAAATAATTTATTTATTTATTAAATTAAAATCCCTAGAGACATATAATGCATTCAATTGAAAATCAGTATTGCCTACTGTATCTCCATGATTATCTAATGCTATAAGTCTATAATCACTGCCAATTATTTTCTCAATGTCATAAAAAGAGGTAGCTTCTTTATTGTATTGATTTCCAAGTTGAATTTCAGTCTCTATAAATGTAATTTTTCTATTAGAAATAAATTCTTTGGATCCTAATAAGACAAATTTCTCATAACCCTGAGTATCTATCTTTAAAATATCTATTTTAGAGATTTTATTATTACGACAATATTGATCAATTGTGCCTACTTTAACCATAGTAGTTTGATACTCCTTGTTGATTTTATATATTTTGGAGCTCGAATTGATACTGTAAAAACTGCTTGAACTTGTCTTTGGATAATTAAAAAATTTTTTTTCCTCAGCTTTTTCTCCTAAAGCCATATTATTTAAAATTATGTTGTGATTTTCGAATTTTTTAAGTTTTTCAAATGCCAGATTATTAGGTTCAAAACAGTGAAATTTACAACTATCAAATATTTTATTAAACCTTTCAATTGTCTGTCCTTGATTAGCTCCAACATCGAATATAACTGGTGGTTTGTTTTCCATAAATCTATTTAGGATAGAATTAAAGCTTAAGATAAGTTTTTCTTTTCCCAGTCTATCAAAATAAAATTTTTTCCAGTTCGATCTTGAAATAAAAATATTTTTTTTTTGAAGAAATTTAAGTATTAAATTTTTCATAATTTTTAATAGAAAGGATTTTCACGTGTATAAAAATGAATAGAATCTCTAATTGTATTTTCTAAAGCGTCCCCCCTTCTATGTATTGAATGAGTATTTGCTAATAAAAAATCTTTTTTATTTGCAATCAAATTTTTTGATTTATTTGTCAATTTTTTTTTGTTAAAAAATCTAAACAGCTGAATATTTTTTTTCTTATTAAATTTTTTATTCAGGGAAATATAGATTGAGTGTGTGTATATATAAAATAATTTTTTAAAACTAAAACGATTAGTCCCCTCTATTACATTGAGTGGTCCATTTTGTAAGTTTGAATCTGTCAGATATAACCAAGCTTTAAATGTGTTGTGAAAAGTATCGTAGTGAAAGTTTTTATTTTTATCTTCTATATCATTACTTATGCAATGAATTCTTTCTAGTCTACACTTAATTTCTATATTATCTTTTAATTCTGAGTCGCAAAATATTTTTTTTATTCTTGTGTCATTCCTAATTGAATTTAAGTGTTTGTAGCCTTTCAATATTTCATCCTCTAAAAAAACTACGATATTTTTAGTTCCATCACCTTGATCAACGTTATGTGCATGCTGTGATTTAATTAGTTTCTCAAACTCGATCTTAATGTTATTTAATTGATTTTCGTCAATAAAATTTTCAAATCTTAAGTGGCCTTTATCTTTTAATTTTTTAAGTGTCTCGTCTTTATCAAAACCAAATCTTTTAAATTTATTATAATAAATCCAATGCGCAGCAATATATCTAAAAACTTGTATTCCAAAAATATTAAGAATTACACTATTATAATAATACTGTGCAGATAGAATTTTTTCTTTTAATTTTTTTAACATTATTATTTTATAACTTTAACTTTTTCGAAAAAAAGTTCTAAATTTATTAATTTCCATTCTAAACTTCTTGATATATTTTTCTTTAAGTCTAAATTTATATCAATATTTTTACTTATATTATTATAATTTTTATATTTTAAATATCTTTTCATTTCATTAGGATATCCAGAAAAACCTTGTTTTTTAAAAACTAATTTCTTTGGAAAGTATTTTAGATAAATTTTCTTCAAAAGTGGTTTTAAAACAAACATTTTATGATCTGCTTTATGATTTATTTTATACTCAATTGGTAAATTAATTGCATTTTTTATTATATTTTTTTGAATAAACATATTTCTAGGTTCGACCGAATTATTACATCCTACTAGGTCAGTCCCAATATTATAAACAGATCTTGTACAAATAAAATAATCTGAAAATAGTGAGCTCTGCATATTAATTTCCTTGGTGCTCAAAAAACTATATCTTTTGGATGCAGATTTAAATAATGACTCAAATTTTTTTTTTAATACACTTTCAAAATCGGTTTTGTTGCTATTATAAGTTGAATACGGAGATATATTTTTAATTTTATCTCCACCCCATTTTAAACTAGCATATGCTTGATATCCTCCAAATATTTCATCAGCTCCATCTCCACAAAAAAAAACTTTACAATTTTTTTTTTTAAAGAATTGGGAAATTTGATATCTTCCGATAAAGTCGTGAGTCAAAAATGGAATAGAAATTTCCTTTATACATTTTTTTGCATAATTATAATTTAATTTTACATTAGCGTTAAAAATATGGATTTTATTTTTAATATACTTCTCAAAATCATTTAATTGCTCTGTTATTATATCTTTTCCCTCATGATGAATTGCGCTTGCAATATAGTTATTATTAAAATCAGAAATTAATCTTGTTTGTAAGGTCGAGTCAATTCCGCCACTACAAATACTTCCAAACTTTCTATTGGGGATCATTAAGCTTAATTGTTCTCTAAATAACATATCAAAATATTCTACAACATCTTCATACTTCATTTTTTTGAATTCCCGATACTTTGCTTCATCAATCCAATCGAAAATATTTTCTACTATATGCTCTTTTGATTTACAATTTTTTAAATCAAACTCAAAGAATTTTCCAGACTCTATTGGTTTTATAGAACGATAAATGGTATTTTCATAAAAATTAAAGTGACGTGTATTAATATAATCACTAAATGCTTCATTATTAATATTATCGCCTTTTATATAATCGAGTATTGAATTAATTGTAGACGATAAAATCAATTCTTTGTCATTTTCAAATTTATATAATCTTTTTTCGCCCTGGATATCAGAACAATAAAATAATTTATTTTTATTTTTATCATAAACTGCAAATGAAAACATTCCATTAATTAATTTTGGAATTTTTACTTTATATTTAATTTTTGAAAACAGGTTTACAAGTAAATCACTATCATTAATAAATAGATTTTTATTATAAAATTTATATGAGAGCTCCTCATAATTATAAATTTCTCCATTATAAGTTAAATAATAATTTTTATCTAAAGAGTTATATAATTTACTTGAATGATCCAATTTTCCAGTAATAGATAAAATTGAATTAAACATAAAAAGATTGTTATTGAAAAATTGGTATTTATTTTTATCTGGCCCTCTTCTTTTAAGTGATGATATAGATTTTAAGCACTTTTCCCTGTTAATTTTTTTTTTTTTTGAGAATACTAAAAAAATACCACACATAATAAATTTAATTATCTAAATAAGTTTTTTATTTTATTTAAAAAAATTTTTTCGAAATATTTCTTAAATCCAAAAAGAATTTTTTTTAAAGTAAATAACAAAATTGAAAGTAAAGAAATAATATAATAAATTAGATTATAAAATGAATTATTATCTAATAAATTTTTTTCAATGTTGTCAAATATATCTAAGTTGATATATACATCATCTTGGTAATTTTTAAAATTTTGATAAAATAAATCATTTATATTTTTATCTACACTGCTCAGCACTACTAGTGCTACTTTTTTTTTATTTTTTATGATTATGTTAACAATCTCGTTAATTTTATTTTGATCAAATTGATTAATATATACCTCTATAATACACGAATAATTTGTAAAATTTAAATTTTTGAAATTTTTTACTAAATTTTCAAAATCATCATCTAAAATAAATCTATAATAACCTTCATGACTTCTATTATAAAATCTGTTTATTTTTTGAAGTATGTGCGAGCTTTCAGAATTATTTTTTTTAGTATGATGTATAAAAAATAATATTTTAAGAAAACTAAAATTTTTTGAGATTACAGCCACTCTATTTTTTAATGGTAAGCCAACAGATAAATAATTAAAAAACCTTAAACTAATCATTAATTTCAAAAGATCTCTTGTTTTAATAATTTCCTTATAACTAAGGTTGTCTATTAATGAATGATAATAATTTTTTAATCCATAATAAATATGTGATTTTAAACCAAATAAATTCTTACTACTTGTCTTGAATTCCAGAGAAAGTTCACTTAAATTTGTTTTTGGTATTTCGCTTGTTATATCCAAATTATTCAAACCAAATAACACATTTTTATAATCTAAATTATATCTGAAATCTGAAATTCTTCTTTTTGAGAATTCTGAATTAAGCCATTTAATTTTTTTGCTGTCTGAATAAATTGGAAGTTTATGACAAAATATTCCTTGTGAAAAAGAGTCTAAATGATCGAAATTTATACTTATCTTTTGCCATATATCTGCGTCTACACCACTAAATCTACCTTTAATTTTAAGATTCTCACTCAAACCGAATTTATCAACTATTATTTTTTTATGTGAAAAAATTGCAGCAGAGCCTCCACCATGTTGCATGGTTTGAAATTCAACTGTTTTTTTAGATATAAAATTTCTATCTAGGAAAGACTCAACATCATAAATTGATGGATTCTTAGTTGCGAAACCTTTATCTAGTGTAAATCTTGGTATCCAAAAAAGTGAATTATCTAAACTTTCATCATCTGCTGCTCTGAAAATATTTGACCAAGAGGACTTGGTAAATAATATATCATGATGACCGATTAACAAATGGCTACCAGTTGCTCTTTGGATTCCACAATTAATTGCCACTTCTTGATTAAATTTTCCTGGAAGATTTTCATTTCCTTTTTCAGCTATTTCTGGAGTAAAATAATAAAATTTTATCTTATCTTTAAATTCATTATTTAAAACTCTAAACTTTTCACTAATTTTTTTATTACTACCCCAGTCAATTATTACAAATTCTATTTGTTCTATTTTTTTTATTTTATTTATTTGTTCTAAGTTATAATTTACTGAAAATTCCATTCTATTAATAAAATTTTTAACATAATCATCATCTTTTGCTGAAAATATAAAACTTACTTTTTTCATTATTTATTAAAATATGATTTAATTTTTATTTTTGGCCTTGGAATTTTTTTATTTTTAATAAGAAAATCTATATTTAACAAATCTTCAAAATAATTAATATCAATTTCTTCGAATTTACTAGAAAAAAAAGGTATAATATATTTACCAGTAATTGTTTTATATTTTTTTAAAACATCTACTTTTGATATTTCTAAGCTTGCATTCTGGATATAGATTTTCGGCAAAACCTTAAATTGATTATTATAAGATGGCTGATTATTAACATTAAATTTTTTTAAGGGACTAATTCTGTTATTTCTTAATAACCACATTTTCCCTGGGTGGAATTTTGTTTCACTAATTGCACGTAATGACTCTGCTTTTTTATTTTTTTTAAACAGTTTCCAAGCTTTTATAATGGTTTTTTCATTCCTAAAGGGATTGGTAGGACGTAAAATAAAAAAATGCGTAAAATGTATTTTATTCTTTTTTAATTTATCTAAGGTATATTTTATCCATTCAAAATCAGAGGATGATGATTTTGAATATTTATTAGGTCTTAAAAAACTTACATCCGCCCCATAAAACTTTGCAATTTGAGCATATTTTTTGGAATTTGTTGATACAAATACTTTATCAAACAATTTAGTCTTTAATGCGCTAATTATTGTATAAGAAATTAATGGGTGGTTATAAAAATTAATTATATTTTTATTTTTTATTCTTTCAGATCCAGATCTTGCAGGTATTAAAGCAATTAATTTAAATTTGGATTGTTTCATTCATTTTTATTTAAATCTAATTTGCTTTGCTGAAGTACTTGGCAAACCTTTTGTATTTTTTAAACCATATCTGTTTTCTACTCTTACCCTATCATTAAAATGTGGTGATGAAGCTTCAAGTATAACACAGTCTGTCAAAGCAATTTCCTGGTGAATTCCTAACGGTTTAAAATGGAAAAAATCACCTTTTTTAAGAATTTTTTTTTTTAATTTACCTGTTCCATTATCATACTTAATCATTAGCCTACCTTGTACTAGGTAGCCACATTCATTTTTTTTTCTATGGTATTGAAGTCCACCAGCTGAACCCTTTTTAATAAACAATTTCTTTAGAGTCAAAATTTTTGGAATTAAAACTAGAAGCTCTTCTTTTCCCCAATCTCTTTTTCCTAAGTTTTTTTTCTTTGGAAATATAATTTTTTCTTTCATTTATTTTAAATTATTTAATTTAATTATTTGATCTTTTAATATTTTTACTTTTGTCCTTTTATTTATTATTTTTTTAAATTCGTAAGGCTTCAATCCACCTCCTGGCGACTTAAAGTCTATATGATTTAAATTTATTTTAGTATTTTTTTCTAAATCTTTAGAGGCAACTATTGATTTCACCATTTTAAAAAGAGGTTTCTTTTCAGAATTAAGGATTTTTTTATTTTCACTTCCTAGTAAAATAGGCACTCTTTTTATATTCCTTATTAACTTAGTTAAACCAATTGGCTCTAATGAGAATGAGTGGTCTGTCCCTTTCCAAGACCTATCTAAAGTGAAATGTTTTTCAAATATTCTAGCGCCAAGTAAATAAGCTATTGGTGCAGCATCAATTCCATTTTCATGATCTGATAATCCAATAAGATTTTTATTATATTTTTTTTTTAGTGTCTTGATTACGTTTAGATTCATATCTTTTAAATCAACAGGATAAGATGCGGTGCAATGAAGGATTGCCAATTTTTTGTTGATTGCTGTAATATTCTTATACGCTCTGTCAATATCTTTGAAACTACCTCCTCCAGTGCTTAAGAAAATTGGTTTATTAGTTTCTGCTATTTTTTTTTGTAAAGGTGTATTAATCAGATCAGCTGATGCAATTTTATAAGCTGGGAAATTTAAATCCTCTAAGAATTCTAAACTTGGTATATCAAAAGGTGTACATATAAATTCCAAATCTAATTTTTTTGCATAATTAATTAGCTGTTTATATTCTTTTCTACCAAATTCTAGTGCATCTCTGTGTTCGCCATAAGTTTTGCCATAACTATTAACATTATCATAAGCGCTATTATAAAATTGTTTAGTATATAAGATTTTATTATTTCTTTTTTGTAATTTAACTGCATCGGCTCCTGACTTCTTTGCCTCATCAAATAACTTTTTTGCAATATTCAATGAACCTTTGTGATTATGGCCAATTTCAGCAATAATAAATGCTTCGTCTGAATTTTTATTTTTTGATTTAAATAAATCTTTAATTTTCATTTAATTCTTTATGTTTTATTTTTAACAATTTATTTCTAACTTCCTCCAAATTTTTCAAAGTTTCAACACTTTGATTTCCTAGATATATTTTTTCATCGCACAATTCTAGCGTTGAAAGCCTATGACTTATAATTATAAATACTTTATCATAATAGAGTTCTTTCAGCTTATTTAATAATTTTTTTTCTGTATTAATGTCTAACTGATTAGTAGACTCATCTAAAATTAACATATTTGGTCTGAAATATAGGGTTCTTGCAAGACCTATTCTTTGTCTTTGTCCTCCAGATATATTGGTTGCATCTGCTGTAATATTAAAATTTTCTTTATTAGGAAGTCTTTCTACAAATTCTTTTAATTCACATAATTCAATTACCTCATCAAGTCTTTTAAAATCAATTTCCTCATCATTTTCTCCTAAGGCAATATTGCTCTTTAAGCTTCCCTCAAATAAATAAATATCTTGAGGTACATATCCAATATATGGAAAATATGATGACCTATTAGAAGGCCCATCTTTTCCGTTAATCATTATTTGACCACTTGTAGGATTTATTAAACACATCAAAATATTTATTAATGTAGACTTTCCTGCTCCCGACTCCCCAAATAATCCAATAATTTTTTTTGCATCAAATGTAACATTTATATTTTTAAGAACAGGGTGACTGTTGATATCGTATGTATGATTTATATTTTTTAAATCAATTGTATTAATAGATTCTCCAAAAAAATTCTTTGTAATATTTCTATTATATTGATCATATTTAGAATTCTCAATTTCTTTAATTACTAATTCAACAGATGGTTTTCGATTTTCTATTGCTCCTAGAGCATTTGCCATGTTGCTTAACGCAGGAGCTAGTCTAATTGTAAAAACTGCAATCATTGTCACTAAAACAATAGTTTGCTCACCAGAATAATTTAAATTTAAATAAAAGTACGAAATGAATAATAATATTGCTACCGCAAATAATTCTAGTATTAATTTTGGTCCAGCTAATAAAAATTTTACATGTGCAACATTTAAATTCATAGAAATATTTTTTTTATTAAAATATTCTAGAAAAAAATTTTTTTTATTTAATAAAGTAATAGATTTAATTGTGCTGAAGGTATTTGATAATGATCTTAAAACATACCCCATACTTTGTTGATTTTCCTTACTTTTTTTATAAATAATATTTTTCACTATAAAATACAAAATAACTGTAAAAAAAAATAAAATTAAGAATATTAAAAATAAATAATAATTATTTTGGGTAAAAATCAGAATTACAATTAAACAGACTAATACTAATTCTTTTAAAAATTTTATGTTAAGACTTATCCAGTCAGTTATTTGCTTAGTTTCAAGAATATTTCTTTGGATAATTGATGGTCCAATTTTTATTACTTCTAAATAAGGAAGGTCTAAGTATATTTTTAGTAATCTTCTGGCATTATAAGAGCTAATTCCATAACAAATCTTCTCTAATGTATAAAAAGATAATAGAGATAAACCTGTCTTTAAAATGAAGATACTGATAATTAAAGTTATTAAAATTAGTAAATCATTATTCATGTAAACTTGATAAATAAATGGAAATATTTCATCAAATCTAGAAAAAAATTCTTCTTGTCTTGTAATAAAAGCAACAAAAAGTGGAATTGTAGATAATGCAAAAATTTCAAAAAACGAGGAAAAAATGATTAATGTAATTACACATACAAGTATAATTCTTTGACTAAAGGATGTTATATTTTTAAAATTTTTAAATATATTTGAATACATTTATAACTTTTTTAATTTCTTTTTTACCTTTTCAAAAATGTCATCTTTAGGATCTATTTTTATAGATTTTAAACCTGCGTTGTTGGCAAATTTGATATCTGTATCTTTATCCCCAACAACTAAAGATTTATTTTTTAAAATATTCCATTCTTTATTTAAAATTTTAAACATCCCAATCATTGGTTTTCTGAGATTTTTTTTTTTGTCTATATTTTTTTATTTTAGAATATTTGTAATAAGTTGCGAATTGAAAATCATCAATATGTGCACCATTTCTACTTAATTTACTATTTACCCATTTGTGCAAAGATCTTACATCATTTTCTTTGTAATAACCTCTACCAACGCCTGATTGATTGGTAATCACAAAAATAAAATAGTTTTTATCGTTTAAATATTTAATCAATTTTTTAATTTTTTTTCTCCAATAAAAGTCTTTGCTTTTAAAAGTATATCCTTTATCAATATTAATAATTCCATCCCTGTCCAAGAAAACTGCTTTTTTTTTATAAATTTTTTTAAAGAAAGATTGTGACCTAAATAGGTCTTTTTTTACACCAATATCAATAAATAAATTATAGCTAGAGTCATAAATTTTACCTTGAAGTTTATTTTTTTTTATAATTAGGTTAAAAACCTCTTTTTCTAATGATTTACTTTTTTTGAAATATTTAAATATTTTTTTTCTTAAAATATATATACCAGAATTAATTAAGGTATTTTTATCTTGATTATAATCAAAACTATTTATTTTATCCTTTGTAAGCTTAATTTTTGAATATCTTGAAGATTTATCTTTTACACTAGCAACAGAAATAATTCCTAAATTTGATTTCTTAAATGAAAAAAAAAGGTCTAATAAATTAAAATCGAAAAATGTATCTCCATTGCAAACTAAAAATTTTTTTTCGAGTCTATTTTTTATTTTATAAAGAGATCCAGCGCTACCTAGAAGTTTTTTTTCGTAAACACATTCTATTTCACAATTCTTAAAAATTTTTTTATGGTACATATTTTTAAATAAGTGGAATTTATAATGGCAAAGAAGAAAAATTTTTTTTATTCCAAATCTTTCAAGATTATAGATAATTATGTCCAATATTGATTTATTTTTGTAAACCTTAATAAGAGGTTTGGGAGTTTTTTGAGTCAAAGACCCGAGCCTAGTACCGAAACCACCACAAAAAATGACAGCTTGATTCAGTGAATTTTTATCTCTAGATTTAAGCATTACCTAATAGATGTAAGAGTTTCAATTTATAAAATACAAAGTTACAGTTAATATAAATATGCTTTTTAGTAAATAAATAATTTATATATCTATTATTAAAGAGATTATTTAAAAAATTAATTGTATATTAAAAAAATCAAATTATATAAATTAGCTTATTGTACATTTATTGAATATGAAAAAATTCACATTTGAAAATTATTTTAGAGAAATACGTTCTTTAATCAGCAGTGATATTGATAATTTAAAAAAGTTGAGATCGTTAACAAAACTTTTTCTAAAATGTAGTAATAAAAAAAAAAAAATAATATTAATTGGTAATGGTGGGAGTGCCTCAACTGCAAGCCATGTAGCAGTTGATTTATCGAAAAATGCAAACGTTAGAGCTATTAATTTTAATGAACCA
>MDTD01110772.1_pt1 | contig 36246 bp, 36 predicted proteins | sample 811221 | NCBI WGS metagenome assembly MDTD01 (sample SAMN05326646, study PRJNA326480) | marine metagenome | isolation source: seawater | place: Pacific Ocean: South West | collected 2011
GTTCGCTGGTTCAACTGAATTGGATAACGGTATAACTGTTTCAGTAATGCAAGATACAGGCGACAGTCTAACATACGGAAACTCGCAAATTTCATTCGGTAATGTCGGTGGATTAGCGACGATTTATGTTGGATCTGACTCTGACCCATTAGATGCGATTGATGATATCACTCCATCAGCTTACGAAGAAGCTAACGGTTCAGGTTCTGGTACATACAATGATATCGGAACGCTAGCTGGTCAAATGGGTATCGGTACAAAGTTTGACGTTCCAGTATTAGGAGCAGTAAACTTTAAGTACTATCCAAAAGCAGACGGTGCGAAAAATGCTGACAACGCAGCTTCTGGAGACACAAGTTCTTCAGTAGGTAGCGGTTCATCATTATCGATCAAAACTAATTTAGGTGACGTACCAGTTGTAGGTACATTCTTAGATGGTTTCACGTTAACTTCTGGAGCTTCAGAGCACGATGAAAATACTACAGCAAACACAGATGATGCATTCGAAGCTACGGTAGCTTTGACTGGTTCATTAGGTGGCTTTAAACTTGGTTACCAAGAGAAATACAGAAACGATGGTCAAACAACAGAAGCTGGTCAGCACAAGTTCTACAGAGATACTGTGTATGGTTTAGCTTATGCTATTAATGATGAATTATCTATTTCTTACAATAGATATGAGTCAGACAGACACTCGCATTCTCAAGTCAATGAACCACAAGAAACTGATGCTATAAACATCGGTTACACTGTAGGTGGAATGACTATTGGATTCCAAGATGCTTCAACTGATAATGCAAATTACGTATTAGACGCAAAAGATGACACTAGAACATTAGGTGTTTCTGTTGCATTCTAATTAGTAGAATAAATTATTTAAAAAAGCCGGCTAGAAATAGTCGGCTTTTTTTTTATTTCAGACATAATCGCAATTCCGAACGATTTTACAAATCTTAATTTATTTAGGTTAGAACACTTAATACCACCAAGTGGGATGATTTTTTTGTTAGAATGAAGTAAATTGTTGAATTTGACCACGCCCATAAATTTTGCCGCAGGATCGTAATCTACTTTAAATAATTTTGAAACAATTATAAATTTACAACCTTGTTTGATTTTTAAATGTATTTCCTTAAAATTATGTGCAGAACCTATTACAGTAAATAAGGATCTATTTAAATGTAATGGTCTAAAACTTTTATTTGATGCGGATATGTATATTCCATCAGATTTTAATAAACTGGCTAACTTAATATTATTGGCAACAAAAAATTTAATTTTTTTAATTTTACATTTTCTTCTAAAACGCATTAATTCATTGAAATTATCATTTAATTTTGATGTTCTATAAATTATATTATATTTATGATATTTTTTTAGTTTATCTATTTGAATATCATTTATACTTTTTATAATAAAAAAGTATTTCTGTTTTATAATAAACATATGAGCATACTAATAGAAAGATTTGAAAAAATAAAATCTAATATATCAAATTTAAAACCTACACAGGAAGTAAAAATTGTAGCTGTAAGTAAAACTTTTCCTTTATCACATATTAAACCCCTTATTGATTATGGTCACTTACATTTTGGTGAAAATAAAGTTCAAGAAGCAAAATCTAAATGGACAGATTTGAAAAAAAGTAATAAAAATTTTCAATTGCATATGGTTGGAAAGCTTCAAACGAATAAAGTTAAAAATGCTTTAGAGATTTTTGATTATATACATTCTTTAGATAACCAAAGACTTGCAGACGCACTGGCAAAATTTCAGCAAAATTTAAATAGATCACTAAAATATTTTATTCAAGTTAACATTGGAAACGAAATACAGAAATCAGGAATTCCTCCATCCGAACTCGAGGGTTTTTTTGATTATTGTACAAAAGAGAAAAATCTTAACGTAATAGGTTTAATGGTTTTACCTCCAAATAATGATAATACAAAAAAATATTTTGAAAAAATGAGAGAGTTAAGTAATTCCTTTTCTCTAAAAGAATTAAGCATGGGTATGTCTGCTGATTATCTTGAGGCTGTTAAGTTTAACTCATCTTATGTCAGAATAGGGTCTCAAATATTTGGTTCAAGGAATTAGGTTATAGTAACTCTAACATTTTTATCTAATTGTTTTATAATTTTTTTTAGATTATTTTTTTTTATAGCCACACATCCCTCGGTCGCTTCAAAATTATTTTTAGCTATATGTATAAATATTGCACTTCCTTTTCCTTTCTTAATAGGATTCATATTATAATTAAGTACTAAAATTAGATCATATATTCTATCCTTTCTATACAATTTCTCAGCTGTAAATCGAAAAGGAAATGAGATTAACTTATTATAATCTTTTGATTTTACATCGTTGCACCACCCCATATTTTTCTTAATAACAATCTTTTTTAGTTTAGTAGTAAGAGGCCCAATTTTATCCTTTCTATACAGTATTGTTTTAATTTTAAATGTTCCTTTAGGTGTAATTAAATCACCTTCCTTTTTTTTCATATTAATTCCTCTTTTACCAATGGCACATTTTACTTTATAGTTCTGAAATATAAGAAATTTTTTTTTAACAAAAATATGCATAAATTAAATGTAGTAGTTGTCGGCCCAAATAGCTTTATTTCAACTTTAAACGAACTTAAGCATTATTTAAAGTTTAACATTTCTGATTTAAACAACAATTTATCAAAAATTATATTTAATGATGATAAATTACTATTGTGTCATCAAGAGTTTCTTGACGATAAAAAAAATCTAGATTTAATAAGAGAGATCACCTGTACTAAAATCTTAGCAATCGAAAATATAAAAATAAAGAGCAACTTGTTTAATGCAATTATTAAACTTCCAACAACTATAAGTGAAATTAATAATTTTATCGAGTCTAGTTCAGCAAGAAACAGGTTTGGGAAAAATTCATCAATTAAAATAAAAGATTATTTTTTAGACAAGAACGAGAAAAAAATAAAAAAAAAGGATCAATACCTTATTTTGACTGAGAAAGAGATACAGCTTTTAGAGTTATTCTTAAAAAATTCGAAGCCTATTTCTAAAGATAAAATTCTGTCAACTGTCTGGAATTACTCTTCTGATGCTGATACGCACACTGTAGAAACTCATATTTATAGACTTAGAAAAAAAATAAATGATAAGTTTTCTGATGAAACTTTTATTTTAAACAATAAACAGGGCTATTATATTTGAAAAAAAGAAATAAAATAGCAAAAGATCTTTTTACAAATAAATACAGGAAAAGGATTGTGAAACCAAAAAAAGGTAAAGGTAGCTTTAAAAGAAAAAAGTCAATTTAATCTAGCCCCAATTATTTGAATTATTTTTGAAGACATTTCTGTCCCTGTTTCTAAACTTTCTTTAAGTGATTTATTATTTATTAAACCATGTAAAAAACCACCAGCAAATAGGTCTCCAGCACCTGTTAAATCTTTTATTTTAAGATTTTTTCTTGCAGAACACTCTACAATTTCATTTTTATTCACGGCAATAGCCCCTTTGTCGCCTCGAGTAATAATAATTAATTTATTAATCTCTTTAGCAAAATTAATTACTTCATCAATTTTTTTAGCATTAATTAATGACATTATTTCTTGCTCATTTGCAAAAGTGATATCTAATTTATTTTTTACTAATTGTAGAAAATGAGTTTTATGTCTTTCTACACAGAATAAATCTGACAACGACATAACGACTTTATTAGAGTTATTAATTGCCTTTTCAAAAGCCTTTTTTGGCTCACCTTCATCCCATAGATAACCCTCTAAAAATAAGATTTCGCTTTTTTTAACTGCGCTAATATCAATATCACTTTCACTTATTTTTCCTGCCGTGCCCAGAAAAGTCACCATGGTTCTTTCCGAGTCAGGTGTAATTAATATTAAACAAGTCCCGGTTGGAATTAACTCTTTTTTCTTTGAATAGTAATATTTTACATTTTCTTTTTTTAAACCTTCTTCATACTTATTACCCAACTCATCATCGCTCACTTTACCTATAAATCCCACCTGATTTCCAAGTTGTGATAGGCCAACTATGGAGTTTGCCACTGATCCACCAGAAATAGTATCTTCGATTTTAAGCAAAGATAAAAGTTTTTGAAATTCAACCTCACCTACGAGTTTCATTGTGCTTTTTGTAAGATTATTTTCTGTAATAAAGCTATTATCAACTTTACATATTACATCCACAATTGCATTTCCTATTCCTAATATTTTCATCTAAGCTTTTTTAGTTTTAATGGGTTTTTTTCTATTGGGATAACAGCTTTTACAAATTTTACAAGTTATTCCATGACAGTCTCGAGCTTTACAAAATTCACGACCATACCAAATAATTTGAAGATGAAGTTTGTTCCAATATTTTTTTGGGAAAATACTCTTTAAGTCTTTTTCTGTTTGAACTACATTTTTGCCATCCGTAAGACCCCATCTTTGCGCAAGCCTATGTATGTGAGTATCAACTGGAAAAGCAGGATAACCAAACCCTTGAGACATAACAACACTAGCTGTTTTGTGTCCAACACCTGGAAGTCTCTCAAGTTCCTCATAAGTTTTTGGAACCTTTCCATCGTGCTTTTCAATTAATGTTTTTGACAAATAAAAAATGCTCTTTGCTTTAACTCTAAAAATGCCGATTCTTCTAATTAAATTTTCAATTCTTTTTCTTCCTAATTTTAAAAAATGCACTGGCTTATTATATTTTGGATAAATTTTTTTAGTTACATTATTTACGTTTACATCGGTACATTGTGCTGAAAGCAGCACTGAAACTAAGAGAGTAAATGTATTTTTGTAATTTAGCGGAATAGGAACTTTTGGATATATTTTATTTAATATCTTGATGATAATCTTAGATTTTTTTTTGTTATTCACTTAAAGTTCATCAGGTCTCTCATTGAGTAGAGGCCTGGTTTTCTATTAAATAACCATTTTGCTGCAATAAGTGCTCCCTCTGAATAAAGCGCTCTGTCAAATGACTCATGGTTTAATCTTACAATCTCTTTACCACTTGAAAAAGTTACCTCATGTTCTCCGATTACTTCCCCTTTTCTAATCGAGTTAAAGTTTATTTTATTTCCATAAGGGAATGATTTCTTATTAAGATATTTATTACCGATCATATTGTAAAACTCTTTATTTCTACCATTAGCTATACCTCTGCCCAACATTAACGCTGTACCTGAAGGATAATCTTTTTTATGCTTATGGTGAACCTCGTATACTTTACTTAAAAAATCTCTACCTAGTGATTTAGATGCAATTTCAGTTAGGTACATTAATAAATTTACACCTAGGCTCATATTTCCTGCTTTCAAAATAGGAATTTTTTGAGAAAATTTTTTAATTAAATTTTCCTCTTTTTTATTAAAACCTGTTGTTCCAATCACTACCTTCTTTTTTAGTTTTGCAGCAATTTTTAGAATTTCCAGAGTGCACCTAGGAATAGTGAAGTCGATAATTATGTTTGCCCTCTTAAATGCATCTATTGAATTAAGCATGGGATACATGCCTGAAATTTTTTTGTTTATTTTTCTATCTTCAGTCAAAGATACAATTTTAAAATTTTTATTTTTATTAGCTGATTTAATGAGCTGCTGACCCATTCGACCCATACATCCTGAAATAGCTAAATTAATTTTTTTCATTATTTCATTAAATAAATAATTACAATAATTACTAGTATAATTATAGTCCAGATAGATAAATTGTTTAAAAATTGTTTTAACTTATTATTGGTGGATAAAAACCCAGGTAAGATTAAAGCTAGTACTGCAAGGAGAAATATCGCAGACATTATTTGTTCAGTTTCCATTTATTTTAAGTTTTTTTCCAAAATTTTTTAGCTTTTTCAAAAAAGCTTTTTATGACTGGATCTGGCTTACTAGATTCTATGTTACTAAATTCCTCTAATATTTCTTTTTGTCTTTTAGACAGCGAAGTTGGCACTTGAGTAACAACTCGTATATACAGATCACCACATATACTTCTTCTAAGTATAGGCATACCTTTTCCTTTTAATCTGAATTGTTTGCCATGTTGGGTTCCTGCAGGTATTTTAATTTTTGATTTACCTCCATCTATCGAAGGGACAGCAACAGAGGTTCCTAATGCTGCATCGGAGAATGATATCGGTAACTCGTAATACAAGTTTTCTTCCGATCTTTTAAAAATATTATGGTTATCTATTGATATAAATAAGTACAAATCTCCACTTGTACCACCTTTTGAACCAGCTTCACCTTTACCTGTTAATCTTATTCTGGTTCCATCATCAACGCCTTTTGGGATTTTAACCGTTACATTTTCATTCGATTGTACTTTACCATTACCACTGCAGTTATTACATGGAGTACCAATCATTTCTCCGTAACCACTACATTGTGGGCAGGTTTGTTGAACTGTAAAGAAGCCTTGATTTGTTCTGACTTTTCCTCTTCCAGAGCAGTAATCACATCTTATTGGTTTAGAGCCTTTTGCTGCTCCACTTCCTGAGCATGATCTACATGATTTGTATGTAGTATATTTAACATTTTTTTCTGTTCCTTCGTAAGCATCTTCTAAACTTATACTCACGTCGTATCTTAAATCATTTCCCCTATTACTTGATCTTCTTGATGAGCCACCACCAAAGTCGCTAAAAAAATCTTCAAAAATATCTGAGAAAGAGGAACTGTCAAAACCCCCAAAACCTTGAAAGCCGCCTCCACCGCCTTCAAAAGCTGCGTGACCAAATTGATCATAATTTGCTTTTCTCTTTTCGTCTGATAAAATGTGATAGGCTTCACTGGCCTCTTTAAATTTTTCTTCGGAAGTTTTATCGCCCTTAGTTTTATCTGGATGATATTTTAAAGCTAGTTTTCTGTAAGCTTTTTTTATGTCTTCTTTAGATGCGCCTTTTGGAATACCTAAGACATCATAACAATCTCTTTTAGCCACGGGACGTCTCCTTATTTTTTATCTTAGGCGCTTTTTTCTTTATCTTCTTTTACGTCTTCAAAATCTGCATCTACTACATTCTCTTTTTCCTCAGGCTTAGAGTCCTTTGGACCACCAGTTCCTTTATCATTATCATCTGGTTTTTGTTGACTTTTATAAACTGCCTCACCTAATTTCATAGACACTTGTATTAAACTTTGAGTTTTTTTCTTTATGTCTTCAACATCCGTTCCTTCTAAAGATTTTTTAAGATCGGCTATGCCGTTTTCAATAGCTTTCTTTTCTTCTTCAGAAACCTTATCACCGTGTTCTTTTAAACTTTTTTCTGTTGAAAAAACTAGACTGTCTGCCTGGTTTCTTGCATCCACAGTTTCTCTTTTCTTTTTATCTGCTTCTTTGTTTGCTTCAGCATCTTTTACCATTTTTTGAATTTCTTCATCAGTTAAACCACCAGAAGCTTGAATTTGTATTTTTTGTTCTTTTCCAGTACCTTTATCTTTTGCAGATACACTCACAATTCCATTAGCGTCAATATCAAATGTGACCTCAATCTGTGGAGTACCTCTCGGTGCCGGAGCAATACCTACTAATTCAAAATTCCCAAGTATTTTATTATCTGCTGCCATCTCTCTTTCACCTTGCAATACTCTAATAGAAACTGCCGGCTGATTATCTTCTGCAGTCGAAAAAACCTGACTTTTTTTAGTTGGTATTGTTGTATTTTTTTCTATTAATTTTGTAGAAACGCCTCCAAGTGTCTCAATTCCTAAAGAAAGAGGCGTGACATCTAAAAGCAAAACATCTTTTACGTCTCCTTGTAAAACACCTCCTTGAATGGCTGCGCCCATCGCTACAACTTCATCTGGATTTACACTTTTGTTTGGCTCTTTACCAAAGAAATTTTTAACAGTTTCGATGATTTTTGGCATTCTTGTCATTCCACCCACAAGCACCACTTCATTAATCTCTGCGGCAGAGAAACCTGAGTCTTTTAAAGCCGTTTTACAAGGCTCTAAAGTTCTATCAACCAAACTCTGAACCAAAGCTTCAAGTTTAGCTCTCGTAAATTTTAGGTTCAAATGCTTTGGACCAGATTTATCAGCTGTTATAAAAGGTAAATTAATTTCTGTTTGAGCGGCTGAAGAAAGTTCAATCTTTGCTTTCTCGGCTGCCTCTTTTAATCTTTGAAGAGCAAGTTTATCAGCTTTTAAGTCAATACTATTATCTTTTTTGAATTCAGATGCAAGATATTCTACTATTGCATCGTCGAAATCTTCTCCACCAAGAAACGTATCTCCATTTGTAGACTTCACCTCGAATACCCCGTCGCCTATCTCTAAAATGGAAACATCAAATGTACCTCCACCTAAATCGTAAACTGCTATTTTCTTTCCACCTTTTTTATCAAGGCCATACGCTAATGAAGCTGCAGTTGGCTCATTTATTATTCTTAAAACTTCAAGCCCTGCAATTTTTCCGGCATCTTTTGTAGCTTGTCTTTGAGAGTCGTTGAAATAAGCTGGTACGGTAATAACTGCTTTAGTTACAGCCTGACCCAAATATTTTTCCGCTGTTTCTTTCATCTTTTGTAATACAAATGCAGAAATCTGAGCTGGTGAATATTTTTTTCCTTTACCTTCTACCCATGCGTCACCGTTATCAGACTTTACAATCTTATAAGGAACTTTAGAAATATCTTTTTGCACTGAAGGTCCATCGAATTTTCTTCCGATCAATCTCTTTACTGCAAATATTGTGTCCCCAGCATTTGTTACAGCTTGTCTTTTTGCTGGTTGACCAACTAGTTTTTCTTCATTTTCTAAGAAAGCAACCACAGAAGGTGTAGTTCTCGCTCCCTCAGTATTTTCTAATACTTTCGCTTGTGTACCATCCATAATTGCTACACATGAATTTGTAGTTCCTAAATCAATTCCAATTACTTTACTCATTATATTTGTTCCTTTTGTTAACTTTTATATGGGTGTTTTTTTTCTTTCTACAAGGTAGTTTTATCTATTTTTTTTCCTCTTTTTCCTCGTTTTTACTATCTTTTTTCTTAGCAACCCCCACTAATGCTGGCCTGAGCAATCTTTCACCTAGCATATAACCAGGCTGTATTTCCTGCACAACATCTCCAGGTTTAAAATTATTATCCTCAATTTCAGCCATTGCTTGGTGTAAATTGGGATCGAACACTTTTCCTTTTACTTCAATTTTTTTTATGTTGTTTTTTTCAAAAATTGAAACTAAATTTTTTTCAATTATACTTATATTTTCTAAAAATTTATCTAAATCCTTATTTTCTTTCAAAGTGATATCATTTTTGATTGCTTCTTTTGCTCTTTGTAAATTGTCAAGAATAGCTAAACTTTCTTTAGCAAAATTAAAAGATCCAAATTCAAAAGCGTCCTTTATTTCTTTCTCAAATCTTCGTCTTTGATTCTCTATTTCTGCTAAAGATCTTAGTAATTTATCTTCAGTTTCTTTTAATTTTTCCTCTATAGATTTATCTTTTAAGTCTTGTTTTGAATCTTTAACATTTTCTTCAGATACTTGATTTGTATCTTGCGTTTCATCTAATTTTTTTTTATCATTTTCAGGCATTTGTTTGCTATATAGTAAATATTTTTAAAATTACTAGATTGGAATGAAAAAAATATTAATAGGTACGCATAATAAGGGAAAATTTAAGGAAATTGCCTATTTATTATCAAAAAAAATAAAGAAAATTTCACCAGTTTCACTTAAAATCAAGAGCCCCAAAGAGACAGGTAAAACATTTGTCGCCAATTCAAAACTAAAAGCCAACTATTTTTCTAAATTTGTAAATTATTCCGTAATCTCAGATGACTCGGGACTATGCATCAAGTCTTTAAATAATAAACCAGGTGTCTATTCTGCAAGATTAGCAAAAAAAAAAGGGGGTTTTACAAACGCTATGAAATATCTTCTTAGGAGATTGGAAAATAAGAGGAACAGATCTGCAACTTTTATTTGTTGCTTATCACTTAAATCTCCTAATAAAAAAATTATAAATGTAGTGGGACAAATTAAAGGCACTATTTCAAAAAAAATTCTAGGAAAAAAAGGTTTTGGATATGACCCGATTTTCATTCCAAAAAGTAGAAGAAAAACATTTGGAGAGACTCCAAAATCGGAAAAAATTAAAATGGATCATAGATTTATCGCTTTTAGAAAATTAAAAAAAAGAGTCAAAATTTTATAAACTTATTATTATCTGTTTTATAAATTTCAAGTTCCTGTTTTACTTTTCCTTCTTTAAAACTAAATGTACCAATTTTGCCTTGAATTTTACTTTTAAATAAAAAGTCATTTACTGAACTTATTTTGCCATTTTTTTTCCATGCATAATATATTAATCCTAAGGCATCGTATGTTAAAATAGTAATTTCATTCGGGTAGGATGAAAATTTATTAAAGTACTTTTCATTATATCTTTTAAATTCTTTATAATTAATTGAGGGATAATATAATGACTTAATAGCATTCTCGTAAAAAATACTTTCATCAAACCATTGATTGACTGTTGTAAATAAAACTTTTTCTTGGTTTACGTCCGTATAAACTAATGAAGTCAGAACACTTTTAAGGTTATTTCCAAAATCAATTATTATAACTGAATCAAAATTCACATCTCCTAAGGTATATAGTTGTTCTAATCTTTCTAATTCTTTAATTGACTGTTCATCTTCTTTATCCTCAAACATCTTTTTTCTTAACTCTAAATTTTTTTTTCTCTGAGAGTAATTTGTTAAAGTTTCTATCTCGCCAGTAAGAACTTGAGGGTCAGAACTGTATTTAAAAACTCTTAAGTTATTTAAATTAAGTTTTTTTAATTTACTCTCTATAAATTTTGTATAATCATTTTCAGGAAACATTATAACTGTTTTTTTCTTTTTTTGTTTTTTTATAAAATTAACTAAAGTAAGCAACTGAGACTCTAAACTTACTCCTACACTTATAATATTTTGATTAAATTCTGGAGAAATGTTTGATGGTGAAATGAAAATTACATCATTATGTTTTCTCACTTTATCAAATTCATTATTTGTTAATGGTCCAATGATTATGTTTACCCCCTGATTTTTTAGTTCATTAATTGCGGTTTCTAATTTTTTTTCGTCATTAAAGCCAGCATCTCTTGGTATAATATAAACCTCTTTATCATCAATTTCGTCTAAAGCTAATTGCAGTGAGTACAATAATGAGTTTCCTAATTCGGAGTATTCTCCTGTTAAAGGCGCCAATAGTCCAATCTTAAGAAATTTTTTATTTTCATTACCTAAAAGATTAGTATTAAGAAATAATATTATATAAGATAAATATATAAGAATTTTTTTTTTCATATAATGAAATTGTTATCTAATAGACTATATATTGTTTCAACACCTATTGGAAATCTCGATGATATAACTATTAGAGCTGTTGAAGTGCTAAAAAACTCAGATATTATACTTTGTGAAGACACAAGACATTCCTTAAAATTATTAAATCATCTCAAAATAAAAAAAAAACTAATCTCATTCCATAAGTTTAACGAAAAAAAACAAACTATTATTGCTATAGAGCATATTAAACAGGGCAAAATTTTGTCTTTGATTTCAGATGCTGGTACCCCGCTACTATCAGATCCCGGTAGAGGTTTAATAAATGATTGTATAATACACAAAATAAAGATTGTTCCGATACCCGGCCCTTCATCGATAGCAGCTGCAGTAAGTGTGTCAGGTTTTAAAGATCAGTTTTTATTTTATGGTTTTTTACCTAAAACAGAAAATGAACTCGATAAAGTTCTCTTAAATTTAGCGAAAAACGCTTTTGTTCAAGTTTTTTTTGTTCCATCACTAAAAATTAATTTTTACATTAAAAAGTTGAAAAAATATTTTTCTGGTAGAAAAATATTAATAGCAAAAGAAATCACAAAGCTTCATGAGGATTTTTTTAGAGATGACATTGATAAAATTAAGATGTTTAAAAGTCCACTCAAAGGAGAATTAACCATTGTAATTTCAGAAAAAAAAACTAAGGATAGACCATTAGATAAAAAAGAAATAATAAAAATAGCAACAAAATATTTAAAAAAATATAGCTTAAAAGACACTGTCAACTTAATCTATGAGAAAGAAAAACAGAAAAAAAAAGAAATTTATAAATTATGTTTAGAATTAAAAAATGAGATTAGTAATTAGCATTCTTTTAATAATATTTTTAGCTTCTTGCTCATCTTTCGGAAGGTTTGGTGCAGGTGTAGATATAACATTTGATCCTAGAACAATTGGAATGCAAATTGATGACACTATTATGCAAAAAAATCTTTCTGCACGACTTGCGCTGGCTGAAAAAAAATATTTTGTGTCTATTAAATCCGAGGTACGTGACGGAAATATATTTTTATCTGGTAAGGTTGAAGAAGCGGAGGAAAAGATTAAAATTACAAAGATGGCTTGGGAGACTAAAGGGGTTAGATCTGTAAAAAATGCAATTACAATTAAAGGACAAACAAACTTTAAAAGCACTGCAAAAGATATTTTAATTACTAGTCAATTAAGATCTGCATTGATATTTAACAAGAAAACTAAGGCAAGAAATTATACTTTAGAAACAATTAATAGAAAAATTTATATATTTGGTATTGCCATGGATAAAGACGAAAAAGCAGAAGTAATTGATGAGGCACAAAAAATTTTTGATGTTAAAGAAGTTTTCCCGTCAATTTACCTAGCAACTGAATTAAGTAGAAGTAAACTTTAATTAGAGTAATCGATAACGTCTGACGAATAAGCAGCAATTGATGCTAAATTTAAAATTTCTGAAGTAGTCGCTCTCAAAGGAGCAACTTCAATAGGCAAACCCAATCCAACCAAAAGAGGACCTATTAATTTTCCACCACCAAAAACTTTCATTAATTTTGTAGATATAGCTGCACTATGTAATGCAGGCATAATTAAAATATTTGCGTTACCTACGATTTTTGAAAAAGGGTAAATTTCTTTGTAAATTGGATTGAGGGCTACATCAGGTTGCATCTCACCATCAAAGTCAAAATCCACTTTTTCTGTTTTTAACAATTCAATCGCATCTCTTACATGTTTTGTATTTTTAGATATTGGTTTTCCAAAAGTTGAATGAGATAAAAAAGCCACCCTAGGATCAAAACCAAATAATCTAGCTACTCTTACACATGACTTTGATACTTTGACTAGTCTTTCTGGTGAAGGGAAATCTTGAACATTTGTATCCGCCACTAAAATAGTTTTCCCTTTTAATGTGATCATTGTCATACCAAATATTTCTTCACCGGGTCTAGGCTCTGTAACTTTTTTTAATTTCTCTATAGAGGCTGCGTAGTGCCTTATATTTCCAGTTACCATGGCATCAGCATCTTTACACGCTATCATGGATGCGCCCCAAGCTATTCTATCATTACGAACCAAACGATCTACGTCTCTTTCAAGCTGTCCTTCTCTTTGAAGTCTTTTATAAAGATGCTTTGCATACTTTTCTCTCTTTTCTTTATCTGTAGAATTAACTATTTCAATTTTGTAATTTTCATCTAAACCTATATTCTTTAACTGTTCTTTTATTCTTTTCTCTGCACCAATCAAAATTGGAGTACCCAATTTATGTCTTCCAAACTCAATGGCTGCTTTGAGCATGTTTTCATCTTCACCTTCTGCAAAAATAACTCTTTTAGGATTTTTTCTTACTTTAGCATTAATACCCTGCATTAATGACATTGTAGGGTCGAGACGGTTAGTAAGTTGATCTTTATAAACTTCGAGATCTTTGATTTTTTTTCTTGCAACACCACTTTTCATTGCTGCTTCTGCTACGGCTGAAGGAATTACGCTTATTAATCTAGGATCAAAAGTAGATGGAATTATATAATCTTTTCCATATCTTGGACGATCCCCTCCATAAGCAGAAACAACTTCATCAGGAACATTTTCACGTGCAAGAAGAGCAATAGCGTTTGCGGCTGCTACTTTCATCTCTTCATTAATTTCTTTTGCTCTCACATCAAGTGCTCCCCTGAAAATATATGGAAATCCAATTAAATTATTAACTTGGTTTGGATAGTCTGATCTTCCTGTGGCGATAATTGCATCTGATCTTACTTCTTGAATTAGTTCTGGTCTTATTTCAGGATCTGGGTTAGCACAGGCAAAAATAATTGGATTTTTAGCCATAGACTTTATCATTTCTTTTGAAACAACATCCTTAGCTGATAAACCTAAAAATACATCTGCATTTTTAATTGCCTCTTCTAAAGTTCTAAGGTTTGTATTAGCTGCAAAAGCAGATTTGAATTGATCAATATTTTTACGTCCTTTGTAAATAACTCCTTTACTATCACACATAATTATATTTTCATTTTTTACTCCTGAACTTTTAAATAGGTTTGCGCATGCTTGCGCAGAAGCACCGGCGCCATTTACTACAACCTTTACCTTTTCAATCTTCTTTTTTGAAATATCTAATGCATTTATAAGTGCTGCCGTAGTAATAATGGCAGTGCCATGTTGATCATCATGAAATATTGGAATGTCTAAAAGCTCTTTTAATTTTTGCTCTATTATGAAACAATCCGGGGCTGCAATATCTTCAAGGTTAATACCACCAAATGTTCCCCCAATATTTTTTATTGTTTCAATAATTGACCCAGGATCATTGTTATCTATTTCTATATCAATAGAATCTATATCTGCGAATCTTTTAAATAAAACAGATTTACCTTCCATAACAGGTTTTGACGCTAAAGCTCCAAGATTACCTAAACCTAAAATTGCCGATCCATTGCTGATTACTGCAACTAAATTTCCTTTACTTGTGTAGTCATAAGCAAGATCAGGATTTTTAGCAATTTCTTTAACAGGCGCTGCTACACCTGGGGAATAAGCTAAAGAAAGATCTCTTTTTGTTGTTAAAGGTTTACTAGAATTTATCTCAATTTTGCCTGACTTTCCTTTTATATGAAAATCAAGTGCTTCTTTATCTGAATAATGATCAATCTCTGTTTTCTTTGGCATTTTATTTTATGAGTATGTAATATAAAGAAAATTAATTCACTACAAATTTATGGCTTAATTTAGATTTTTATGAACTTGCTCTCTTCAGCATCAATATTTAGTTTTTTTACTATAATCAGTAGGATTCTAGGCTACTTAAGAGACATATTAATAGCAATTTTTTTAGGAGCATCTATTTTTGCAGACACCTTTTTTGTTGCTTTTAGACTGCCAAATACTTTTAGAAGGTTATTTGCGGAGGGGACTTTTAACGCAGCTTTTATACCGAGCTATACTGCGGCTAAAATTAAAAATCAGAAAACAGGTAAAGTATTTGCTGATGATGTTTTAAGTCTTCTTTTATTAATTTTACTTTTTTTAGTTACACTTGCAGAAATATTTACCCCTTTTTTAGTTTATTTGATCGCACCAGGATTTATAGAAAATAATATTAAGTTTAATCTTGCTGTTGAATTTACAAGAGTTACATTTCCATTCTTATTATTTGTAAGTTTATCCTCTTTTTTTTCCGGCATTTTAAACTCTAATAATAAGTTTGCAGCAGCAGCTGCTGCTCCAATAATCTTAAACATTATTTTAATATTAAGTATTATAATTTCCTATTTCGAAAATTTAAATATTGCTAAACAACTTTCTTACGGAGTTACATTAGCCGGAATTATACAATTAATATTCTTAGTTTTTTTCACTTCAAAATATTATAAACCAAATATTAAAATAAGTTTTAAAATCAGCAATAGAGTAAAATTTTTTTTTAAAAAATTACTTCCTAGTATATTTTCGTCTGGAGTGACTCAGATCAATATTCTAGTAGGTACAATAATTGCATCTTTCCAATCAGGCGCAGTTTCATATTTATATTACGCGGATAGAGTTTATCAAATTAATCTTGCTATCGCCGGAATAGCTGTAGGAACGGTATCGTTACCAGTTTTATCTAAAGCTTTTCATTCTAGAAATTATTCTAAAGTTACGGAAATTCAAAATAAGTCTCTGCAATTATCATTATTGCTTTCAATACCAGCTAGTTTAGGTTTAATAATTGCCTCTGAAGAAATAGTTAGCGGACTTTTTGGGTACGGTTCTTTTACTTATTCAGACGTCAAAATGACTTCTAAAGCTTTAATGTTTTTTGGATATGGTATAATCGCATTTGCATTAGTAAAAATTTTAGCTAATTTTTTCTTTGCAAGAGATAACACAAAAATTCCATTCTATATTTCATCTTTTATCGTTTCCTTAAATGTCATAATTAGCATAAGTTTTTTTGGTAGAATTGGATTTTTAATTATACCGATAGCAACTACAATTTCTACGTGGATAGGTGTGCTAATTTTTTTATATTTACTAGAAAAAAATAATTATCTTCTATTAAAAAAGAAATTATTTAAAGATACTTTTAAAATTATAATTTCATCTATAATTATGGTTTTTGCACTCTTATTTTTTTTAAAAAAGTATTCGAGTTATCTTGATTATTCATATACTTATAAGTCAATTTATTTGTTAATTATTGTATGTTTCGTAGGAATTATTTATTTGCTATCTTGTTATTTATTAGGATTATTAAAAATTAAAAACTATAAAACGAATTAAATGAGTATAAAAAAACTAGTATTTTCTGGAGTTCAACCGACTGGAAATTTACATTTGGGGAACTACCTTGGAGCTCTTAAAAACTTTGTTTCTTTACAAAAAGAAATGAATTGTATTTACTGTGTTGTAGACCTACATGCTATCACTACATTTCAGAAACCTGAAGAATTAAAAAAAAATGTTCTAGAAACTGTTGCGAGTTTTTTAGCGACCGGTTTAGATCCAAACAAAAGTATAATCTTTAATCAATCAGCAGTATCTGGACACGCTGAATTATCTTGGATTTTAAATTGTGTTTCTAGAATTGGATGGTTAAACCGGATGACACAATTTAAAGATAAAGCTGGCAAAGATAAAGAAAAAGCTAGTGTTGGATTGTATATATATCCAAACCTAATGGCCGCTGACATTCTTCTTTATAAGGCTACGCATGTGCCTGTTGGAGCTGATCAAAAACAACACTTAGAATTGTCTAGAGATATTGCACAAAAATTTAATACTGATTTTAATTGTAAAAATTTTTTTCCATTACCAGAGCCGTTGATTCCAAAGAATGTTTCTAGGATTATGAGTTTAAGAGACGCAACCAAAAAAATGAGTAAATCTGAAGAATCAGATTATTCGAGAATAAATTTGAAAGATAGCGCGGATGAAATAAATAAAAAAATTAAAAAAGCAAAATCAGATTCTGAAGAAATACCAGAAAACTTGAAAGAGTTAGAAAAAAAACCTGAGGCTTTGAATTTAATCAACATTTACTCAGAAGTATCAAATATTAGCTTGGAAAAAGTTTTAATTGAAATGTCAGGAAAGGAATACTCTTTTTTAAAAACAAAATTATCAGAGATCTTAATTAGTGAAATAACTCCTGTTGGTAAAGAAATTAAAAAGCTTTTGAATGACAAAGCTCATCTCGATCAAATTTTGAAAAAAGGCAAGGAAAAAGCCAATATTATTGCTGAGGAAAACCTTAAAAATATACGTGAAAAAGTAGGACTGATATAATATAAATTTCTAATGATACAAATAGAGTCAACGCCAAATCCAAACTCACTGAAATTTCTTTCAGAAAAAGAGATTTCAACAAGTGGCACAGAAGAGTTTCAGAAAAGTAAATCTAAAGATTTATCCAACTCATTTATTAAAGAACTTTTAGAATTTAAGGGTGTTGAGTTAGTACTTTTATCTAAAAATTTTTTATCTGTTAAAAAAACCGATGACGTATCTTGGGATGAATTAAAGCCAATGGTGATTTCTCATTTAAATCATTATTTTGAAAATAATGTCGGACCAATTTTAAAAGAAAATAAAAATTTAAAAAATTCATCCAATGAAAATAACGAAACGATAAAAAAAATAGTTGATGTTTTAGATACTAAAATAAGACCTGCTGTTGCAAGAGATGGGGGTGATATCAAATTTGTATCATTTAATAATGGTGTTGTAAAAGTAGAGCTACAGGGAAGTTGTTCAGGTTGTCCAAGTTCTTTAATGACTTTGAAACAAGGTGTCCAAAACCTTTTAAAACATTATGTAAAAGAAGTTAATTCCGTAGAAGCAAATTAAAATATGAAAAAAAAACTAAGTTATAGAGATAAGCTTTTAGAGCTCGCTTATATTTATAATGTAAAAGAAATTCAAGATTATACTAAAAATAGAAAGAACCTTACTACTGGTCAAATTGAACTAATATTAAAAAAAAATAAAATAATAATTCCGAAAGATTTCAAGACAACTTTTTTTAAAGAAAATTTCATCAAACCAGTTTCGAAAATAAAATCCAATATAGTTGAATATAAAGAAGAAAAGATAAAAGATAAAAACAGATTTTTTAGAAAGATTGAAAATTATAAGCATGATACTTCAAGAAAATTTAATCATAGTGTAAATATTTTGTGGAAAGGGTTGGGAAATGCTGGAATTAATTTTTTAAATATTATTCCTAAGCTTGGGTCAACCGTTACATCTTTTTTTGGGAATCTTTTAACCGATGTATTCAATTCAATTTACAATCAACAAATCGATCAAAAAAGTGCGAGAAATGTAATTATAGGTTTTTTTGTAGTTGTGAGTGTTACAACCTTAATAGTGACTGGCATCAATACTTATAAGAATTATGATGTCTCGTCAAAAAAAGTTGAAGAAAAAAAACCTGAAGTAAAAATAAAAAAAGAAGTAAAAAAACCTAAGACAAAGGTAAAAAAAGAGAAAATAGATCCAGAAGCAGTGGTTAAACCAAAATTAAAAGTAAAGAAAGATACAAAAAAACCTGAATTAAAAGTTAAAAGAAATAATGTGGCAGAGGTAATTTTACCTGATTTAAATTTGAAAACTGAAACAGTAATTCAACTTTTTAAAGATGTAGACTATGATCTAAGAACTGTAAGAAATGAGAAATTAGTTAAACCAATTTATTTTACTCAATTTCCAAGAGATCTAGAGAACCTACAAAGTGTTCAATTAAAAAAAGAAACATTTATTAAAATTGTTTTACCTTTGATAGTAGCAGAGAATGAAAAAATTCTTGATGATAGGGAGAAGTTAAAAGTTTTAATTAATAAAAAATTTACTTCAGACTCGGAAAAACAATGGCTTAGACAAAAACTTTTAGAATATAAAGTTAAAAAAAGTAATCTTAAAGAGTTGATGTTTAGAATGGATATGATTCCAGTATCGATTGCTTTAGCACAAGCTGCCAAGGAAAGTGGTTGGGGAACCTCAAGATTTGCTTTAGAGGGAAATGCTATTTTTGGCCAGTGGACTTGGGATGGACAAGGAATTGCCCCTCTAAAAAGAGATGGAGATAAAAATCATAAAATTTTAAAATTTCCAATTTTAAGAGCATCGGTAAAAGCTTATAAAAATAATTTAAATACGCACAAAAGTTATTTTAAATTTAGAGAAAAAAGAAAACAATTAAGAGTGAAAAACAAAAATATAACTGGATTGGCATTAACTGATACTCTTAAAAATTACGCTCAAACAGGGTCTGAATATACAAAAATTTTAAATCAAATAATTACTCAAAATAGACTATCTGATTTTGAATTGGTAAAATTGGTTAACTCAGTTAAGCAAATTGAATTAAATTCTTAACACTTTATTTTTCACTTATCACGTATTGAACTCCTAACCATCTCCAATACCCACCTTTTTCTCTGAGAGAACAATTTATTCTTCCTCTTTCCCCAATAAATTTTTCTGCTATTTTAATTGTCAAAATATAATCTTCGTCAAATGAAATTTCAGAATTTCTCCATTTATCTCCCTCATTAGAAAAACAGTTAATCTTCTTAAAATTTTTTATACTTTTATCTAGCTCTATTTTTACAATAGGTGGATTTTTTGATTGTATCAAGTACATGTCCTCTGGAACAATGCTTTTATATTTAAGAGGCAATGTTTTCATTAAAGTATTAAATCTTTTTATCTCTCCATACTTTTCATTTATAGGAAATCGTGGGAGTTCCCATAAATCTTTAGTTTCATCAATTACACCAGAGTGTTGACCAAACGCATACTTAAAACCTAACTCTTTAATTATTTTTTTAAATTCTAAACTATATTCTCCAAACGGGTATGAAAAAAATTCTGAATTTTTTCCTAATTTATCTTTAAAAATCTCTATAGATTTTAGAATATCTTTCTTAATGAAATTAGAATCTTCATCAACAAGATACTCGTGAGAGTGACTATGATTTCCTATCTCAACATTCTTAGAATTATATACCTCTAAAATTTGATCCCAGCTCATATAATTATAAGAACCGACTTCTCTAGTGTTTACAAATAAAATAAATGGTATATTTTTTTCCTTTAAAATGGGCCAAGCATTTTTATAAAATGATAATAAACCATCGTCTATTGTTAGTAAAATTTTTCTATCTTTTTTGTTTTCTGAAATACTTTTCTTAAAATCTTTTGGATGAATAAATTTAATTCTCAAGTTTTCTATAATTTGGAGCTGTTCTTTAAAAACATCTAATTGAATATTTGTTGATGGATACTTACTCTCATCAAACCTGTGATACATTATTGAGATTAGACCGTAATCATCAAAATCATCTACTGATGCAAAAACCTTTGAATGATTGGCCTCAAAAGCTATAATAAGAGTTATGATAATCAATAATTTTTTAATTATAAGCTGCATTGGTAAAGATGATAAATTAGGATTAAGAATAAATAAAGATTTTTTTATTAAGGAGTTTGAGAATAATAAAGCTAATAATGAGAAGCTAGTCTATGAAATTTCAAATTTTCTCAAAAGTCATAATCTTCAAATGGATGAGAAATTTAGTGTTATAGTAAATCAAGGACCAGGAAGTTTCTCAGGTGTTAGAATATCATTAGCGGTAGCCAAAGGTTTAAAAATCTCCAAAAAAGTGAAATTATATGGATATAAAAACAATGATTTAAAGCTATTTAATCAAGTAAATATAGAGAATTTATTTAAAAAAAATTTAATAGAAAAAAAATTGATTAAGCCCATCTATATAAGTTAAATTAAACTATGAGTATAATTGAGGAAAAATGTAAACAAAAAGGTGTCAGACTGACAGATCAAAGAAAAGTAATTGCCAAAATTCTTTCAGAGTCGAAAGAAGTATACGGTTCTAAAGATCATCCAGATGTTGATGAACTTCATAAAAGAGTAACAGTGATAGACGATAAAATTAGTATTGCAACTGTATACAGGACAGTAAAGTTATTTGAGGAAGCAGGTATATTAATTAAACACGATTTTAAAGCTGGAAAAGCACGTTATGAAATTAACGATGACCACAATCATTTAATTGATATAAATAGTGGGGAGATTATTGAATTTGTAGATAAAGATATTGAGGAATTACAAAAAAAAATTGCTAAGAAACTTGGCTATAATCTCGTAGATCATAAACTAGAATTGTACGGATCAAAAATCAAAAAATAAATTGGAAAAAAAAATTTTTATAAAAACGTATGGATGTCAAATGAATGAATATGATTCTAATCGTATTTATGACATCGTCAAAAAAATTAACTATAAAAAAACAAAAAATTTAGATGAAGCAGATTGCTATGTTTTAAATACATGTCATATAAGAGAAAAAGCTACTGTAAAAATTTATCATGATATTGGCAGGATAAAAAAAAATTTTATGAATAAAAAAAAACCTATAGTAATTGTTTCTGGTTGCGTTGCTCAAGCAGAGGGGGAGATCTTGTTGAAAAACGATAAATATATCGATGCAGTGATAGGTCCCCAATCTTATCACCAATTTAATGAAACATTGACTAAGATAGAGGAAGATTCAAGTAAAGTAAACTTCACTGATTTTGAAGTTGAGAAAAAATTTGATGACTTAAAATTAATTCGAAACTCCAGTAGTAAAATTTCAGCTTTCTTAACAATACAAGAGGGATGTGATAAATTTTGTAAATTTTGTGTTGTCCCTTATACAAGAGGAGCAGAGTATTCTAGATCAATAAAAGAATTATTTAAAGAATGTAAAGATTTAGTTGATAACGGCGCTAGAGAAATTATTTTACTTGGACAAAATGTAAATGCCTACAACTCTAATGGTAAAAAGCTTTCTCATTTAATCAAAGAAATTTCGAAAATTGATGATCTTAAAAGAATTAGATACACTACATCACATCCAATAGATTTCTCCGATGATCTAATAGAAGTTCATCAAAAATGTGATAAATTAATGCCACTCATTCATTTGCCAGTTCAGAGCGGTTCAAATAGAATTTTAAAAAAAATGAATAGAAAGCATTCTATTGAAGATTACTTGTTACTTATAAATAAAATTAAAAAAGCTAACCCACTAGCTAAATTTTCAAGTGATTTCATAATTGGGTATCCAGGGGAAACGAAAGATGATTTTGAAGATACTGTCAAATTAATGAAAAATGTAAAATTTATAAACTCCTACTCTTATATTTTCAGTCCAAGACCGGGAACACCAGCCGCAAAATTTGCTGAGGTAGATATTAATATATCAAAAGAACGTTTAAAATTCTTTCAAAAAATTGCAGAAAAAATTAAATTGAATTATAGAAAAAGTATTTTTAACAAAAATTCTTTAGTTTTATTTGAAAATAGAGTGAGTAACAAAAAAAATATATTTTTCGGAAGAGACGAATACTTGAATTCAGTAATCGTAAAATCTAACGAAGAAATTGTAGGTAAAATTAAAAGAGTCAATATTTTGAGTGGAAATCAAAATACTTTAAATGGTAAAATTATCAAAAACATAAGCACAACCGATTTCGCTGCATAGATATGTCAGAAATTACAAAGTTAAATCAGAGTCTTATTATTAAAAAGGTCGATAATGAAACTGTTAATATTCAAATTATAGATAATGAAATGTTGATGTCCATAGTAGGACAATTTGATCAAAATTTAAAAGAACTATCCAGACGCACATCTACTGATATTTTTTTTCGAGGAAACTCAATAACTTGTAAGGGTAACAAGGAAAATACCGTTTTATTCTGTGAAGCAATTAAATTTCTAATTAATAAATATTTTTTGACAAAATTAATTGAAAAAGAGGATATACTTCTTGCTGTGAAAAAAAATATTAAAAAAGAAATATCAAATGTAAAATCTTTTCAGCAACTTATTAAGACACCTAGAAAATCCGTTATAGCAAGATCTGAGAAACAGTCTGATTACATCAAAGCTTTAAAAGAAAATGATATAATCATGACATTGGGTCCAGCAGGAACCGGGAAAAGTTTTTTAGCAGTATCGGTAGCCGTTACTATGTTGATAGAAAAAAAAATTGAAAGAGTAATTTTATCTAGACCGGCTGTTGAGGCAGGAGAAAAATTGGGATTTTTGCCTGGAGATATGAAAGAGAAAGTTGATCCTTATTTAAGACCTTTATACGATGCTCTTTATGAACTTTTTGGAGCAGATAAAATTAATAAAAAAATTGAATCAGGGGAAATCGAGATAGCCCCGTTAGCTTTCATGAGAGGAAGAACTTTAAAAAATTGTTTCGCAATCCTAGATGAAGCACAAAATGCAACAGAGACACAAATAAAAATGTTTTTAACGAGAATAGGCGAAAATTCAAAATTAGTGGTGAATGGAGATCCCTCCCAAATTGACTTAATAAATAAATCTCAATCTGGTTTAGTAAAATCAAAAAATCTATTAAAACACTTGAATGAAATTAAAATAATAGAGTTTGATCACAATGATGTAGTAAGACATCCCTTAGTCTCAAAAATCATTAGAGCTTATCAAAAAAAAAACATTGATGATAAAAGTTAATGTTATTTCAAATAATATTGGGTGGAGAAAATATTTAAAAAAACCTAATTTATATATTGAAAAAAAAATTAAAAGACTAAATAAAAAAAATAAAATTTATAAAAAAAAAAAAATCTTTTGTACTTTATTATTATCTGACAATAAAAAAATAAAACATCTAAACAAAAAATTTAGAAATAAGAATAATTCTACTGATGTTTTATCATTTCCGTTTTACAAAAAAAGTGAACTTAAAAAAAAATTAAAAAAAGATCAAGAAATCTACCTGGGTGATATAATTGTTAATTATAATAAGATCTCAAATAAAAATAATATTAGAAGTTTTAAATTAGAATTTGATACTTTATGGGTTCACGGACTGCTACATCTGTTTGGATATGATCATAAAAAAAATAAAGACTTTCTAAATATGACAAAAGAAGAAGAAAAATTTCTTTCATATCTTAATTAATGCTAGAAAAATATTTTAATAATCGAATTGCTATACTTTGTATTACTCCTTTTATTATTGGATCACTAGCAGTTTTATCGTTCCAACCTTTTAATTTTACAATAATTAACTTTTTTATTTTACCAATATTTCTTTTTTTTTTAGTTTTAATAAAAAAAAAATCGAAAAGCACATATAGAAAAAAACCTTTTAAAAAAAACCTATTTATTTATGGAACTTTTTTTGGATTTGGATTTTATTTAAGTGGATTACATTGGATTTCAAATTCACTAACCTTTGATGAAAATTTTAAATTTCTTATTCCATTCAGCTTGATTTTAATTCCATTGTTTTTAAGTTTATTTTTTTCTTTTGTAACAACGTTGGTAGGGCCCTTTTTAAATTTTAATATTTCTTCAATTTTTTTTTTATCAGGAAGTCTGGCTTTTTCTGATTATCTGAGGTCTAAAATTTTGACTGGTTTTCCTTGGAACTTATGGTCTTACAGTTATTCCTGGGCCACTGAAATAATTCAGGTTTTAAATAAAATAGGATTATTTTCTTTTAACTTAATAGCTATAACAATGTTTATGTTACCTGCTGCTTTATTCTTCAAAATTGAAAAAAGTAAAAAATTATTGATAGTCTGTTCTTTTTTCATAACATTTTTAATGCTTTATCTTTATGGGAATCATTCTCTAAATAAGAATGAAAAATTATTAAATAATATCGAGGATAAGTTTAATGTTAAAGTTGTTTCTCCAAATTTTGAACTTGAGTTTAATCTAAATTTAGAACAAATCGAGAAAAGGCTTGAAAAATTAATACGTTATAGCGAACCTGATAAAAACTTGAAAACTCTTTTTATTTGGCCTGAGGGAGTTTTTAGCGGATATACTTATAATGAAATAACATGGTTCAAAAAATCTTTTTTAAAGCATTTCAGTAATAATCATTTAATTTTGTTTGGAGTAAATAGAGTAGATGATTCCAAAAATGGGATATATAACAGCTTAGTTATCGTTAATCATAATTTTGAGATTATTCAAGAATACAATAAGCAAAAGCTTGTTCCATTTGGTGAATTTTTACCATTTGAAAAAACATTAAATAAATTTGGATTTAAAAAAGTTACTGAGGGTCATGGATCTTTTTTAATAGGTGAAAAACAAAATAATTTAGTTATTGGCAGCTTAAATATCTTACCTTTGATCTGTTACGAAATAATATTTACGAAATTTATTCAAAAATCTGACTCTAAAACTAATTTAATAATAAATATTTCAGAGGATGGTTGGTTTGGAAATTCAATAGGACCTTACCAGCATTTTTCAAAAGGAATATTTAGAGCAATAGAACATAACACTTTTTTAGTTCGATCGGCCAATAAAGGCATTAGTGCAATAATTGATAACAAAGGTCAGATTGTAAAAAAATTAGATCTATCTGAGACTGCACATATTCAGTCAGAAATACCATTAATAAAAACTGATGGTAAAAATAAAAATGATTTGATCTTTTTCATTCTTTTATTTACATATATTTTAATTTTTAATTTTACAAAAACAAATAATGTCAAAAAATAACTTTTTATTTACTAGTGAGTCTGTATCCGAAGGTCATCCGGATAAAGTATGTGATAGAATTTCAGACATGGTAGTTGACACATACTTATTTAAAGACCCAGTGTCGAGAGTAGCTTGTGAAACATTAACAACTACGAATAAAGTTGTCCTTGCTGGAGAAACAAGAGGCCCAAAAACAAATAAAGACGAATTAATTAATAAAGTAAGAGAATGTATAAAAGACATTGGCTATGATCAAAAAGGGTTTAGCTGGAAAACTGCAAATATTGAAACTCATTTACATGAACAATCTACTGATATTGCGATGGGAGTTGACTCAAAAGATAACAAGGACGAAGGAGCTGGAGACCAGGGAATTATGTTTGGATACGCTTGTAAAGAAACAGAAGATCTAATGCCTGCACCAATTCATTTTTCACACAAAATATTAAGATTGATGGCTCAAGACAGAAAAAAAAACATCTTAAAAGGAATTGAACCTGACTCTAAAAGTCAAGTTACTATGTTATATGAAAATAATAAACCCAAAAAAGTTACTTCAGTAGTCGTATCTACTCAACATTCAAAAGATCTTAATCAAGAGAAAGTAAGAGAATTAATTGTTCCATATATTAAAAAAACAATACCAAAAAATTACATAAATGATTTAAAATCAGAAGAAATTTACATTAATCCAACTGGGCAGTTTATAATTGGTGGACCAGATGGTGATACTGGATTAACTGGTCGTAAAATTATTGTCGATACTTATGGAGGAGCTGCACCTCATGGCGGAGGAGCATTTTCAGGCAAAGATCCTACAAAAGTTGATAGATCTGCTGCATATGTAGCTAGATACTTAGCAAAAAACATTGTCGCTTCAGGAGCTTCGGAAAAATGTCTGATTCAATTAGCATACGCAATAGGAGTTTCAAAACCTCTATCTATTTATGTTAAGCTAAATGATGGCGATGAAGAAAAAGTTGAAAAAATTAAAAAGACTATAAATGAAAATTTTGATTTGTCTCCTCGAGGAATAAGAGAAATGTTAAAATTGAACAACCCAATTTATGAGGTTACTTCTGCTTACGGACACTTTGGTAGAAAACCATCAAATAAAGGGGAATTTTCATGGGAAAAGACTGATAAAGCTGATTTATTTAAATTGTGAACTTGAAAAAGGCACATTTTTCTTTTAAAAACATTTAAATTATTAAAATTCAAAATGGGCGGTAGCCCATTTTTTTTTAGGAGAACTATAATGCTAAATAGAGGACTAGATAAACTAGAATTATTGAGGATTGTTGAAGCAGTTGCAAACGAAAAATCTATTGATAAAGAGTTAGTCATAGGATCGATGGAAAGCGCTATACAGAAAGCTGCATTAACTAAATTTGGTAATGATAATAATATAGAAGTAATTATTGATAGAGAAACAGGTGAAATCAAAATTCAAAAAGTCCTAGAAGTTGTAGAAAATTTAGAGGATTCTGCAAGAGAAATTACTTTAGAAGCAGCAAAAAAAGCTTTTCCTAAAACAAAAGAAATCAAATTAGGCACAAAGCTTTACGAAGAACTTCCTCAAATTGACTTTGGTCGAATTGCAGCACAAAGTGCAAAGCAGGTTATAAGTAGTAGAGTAAGAGAAGCTGAAAAAAACCGCCAGTACGACGATTTTATTGAAAAACAAGGTCAAATATTAAGTGGAATTATAAAAAGATTGGAATATGGAAATGTAATAGTAGATTTAGGTAAGGCGGAGGGAGTTATTAAAAAAGATGAGTTAATACCCAGAGAAATTTTAAAAACGGGGGACAGAGTCAAAGCTTATTGCTATGAGGTAAAAAAAGAGCTGAAAGGCCACCAAATATTTTTGTCAAGAGCACATCCCCAGTTCCTTGCTAAGCTATTTTTTCAAGAGGTTCCTGAGATATATGAGGGAACGATTGAAATTAAATCAGTTGCAAGAGATCCTGGAAGTAGAGCAAAAATCTGTGTTCATTCACAAGATTCATCAATAGATCCAGTTGGCGCTTGCGTAGGAATGAGAGGAAGTAGAGTACAAACTATTGTGAATGAATTACATGGAGAAAAAATTGATATTATAAAATGGACAGAGGACTTACCAACATTAATTTCTGAATCTTTATCCCCAGCCGAAATTCAAAAAGTTCTTATTGATCAAGATAATAAAAGAATAGACATTATTCTTACAGAGGAAAACTTAAGCAAAGCAATAGGAAGACGTGGACAAAACGTAAGACTAGCTTCAAAGTTAACTAATTTTGAAATTGATATTTTGACCGATAAAGAGGACTCTGAAAGACGACAAGCTGAATTTAAAGACAGAACAGAAACGTTAATTAAAAATTTAGAAGTAGATGAAACATTGGGACAACTTTTAGTTTCAGAAGGATTCACATCAATCGAAGATATTGCTCAGTCCTCAGCAGAGATTATTTCAAAAATTGACGCAATAGACGAAGAAACAGCAAAAGAGCTTATAAATAGATCAAAGGAAACTTTGGAAAAAGAAAAACAAGCTGTGTCATTAAAACTTAAAGAACTTGGAGTCGAGGATAAATTAGTAAATTTAAAAGGAATGACACAAGGTATGCTTGTAATTTTAGGTCAAAAAAATATAAAAAAACTAATTGATTTTGCAGATTTATCATCTGATGAATTGATAGGGGGTTTTGACGAAATTAAAGGTAAAAAGGTAAGAATTGAAGGATATTTAGAGGAATTTTCTTTATCAAGAAAAGAGGCAGATGAATTAATAATGTCTGCAAGAGAGATAGTTTACAAATAATGTTATGGATAAAAATAAAAAAAGAACACTTACTATTTCATCCAATCTAAAAAAGAAAATAGATACAAGTTCTATATCAACTTCTGGAAAAAAATCTTTTTCTGTTGATAAAAAAAAAGTTTTTAGATCTGGAAAATCTATAAATAAGCAAAGTATTTACCCAGGTGTTAATAACCAACAAAATGAAAAAAAGAAAAATTCTGCAAGAAAATTTATAGAACAACAAGCGACAAAAGATTTTATAAGAAGAGATGGCGAAAAACCCACTGGTAAAAGTAAACTAAAGTTAAAAAGTCCTGTAGACAAACGTGATTTTAAATTAACTGTTTCAAGAGCTTTGAACGTTGAAGAGATAGAAATTAAGCAACGTAGTTTAGCGTCAGTAAAAAGAGCAAGACTTAAAGAAAAGAAAAATAAACCTGAAACTGATGAGAAGAAAGAATTTAGAAAGGTGATAAAAGAAGTCAAAATTCCAGAAAAAATCACGATTCAAGAGCTTTCAAATAGAATGGCTGAAAAATCAAACGAAATTATTAAATTTTTACTAAATATGAAAGTCATGGCTACAATAAATCATACAATAGATAAAGATACAGCAGAATACATAGTAAAAGAATTTGGACATAAACCAATATTGGATGATACACCATCACTTCAAACGAGTAAGGTTAAAGGTCGACTTGGAGGAGAAATTAAATCTCGCCCTCCAGTAGTTACAATAATGGGACATGTGGATCATGGAAAGACCTCTCTACTAGATGCTTTGAGAGACACAAATGTAGTTTCTGGAGAACACGGTGGAATAACTCAACACATAGGAGCTTATCAAGTTTCGACAACCAATAATCAACTTATCACTTTTATTGACACGCCAGGTCATGCAGCTTTTACGGAAATGCGTGCAAGAGGTTCTAAAATCACAGATATTGTAGTTTTAGTGGTAGCAGCTGATGATGGAATAAAACCCCAAACAGTAGAAGCTATTAAACATGCAAAAGCAGCTAAAGTACCTATAATTGTTGCAATCAATAAATGCGATTTACCAGAAAAAAATATTAGCAAAATTAAAAATGAAATGATGCAATATGAATTGATAGCAGAGGATTTAAGTGGAGATACTCTTTTTGTTGAAGTTTCAGCTTTAAAAAAAATAAACCTGGAAAAATTAAAAGAAAATATTTTACTTCAATCAGAGATACTAGACTTAAAAGCTTCATATACTGATAGCGCTAGAGGAGTAGTAATAGAGTCAAAAATAGACAAAGGTAAAGGACCAGTATCAACTATTTTAATTAGTAACGGTAAATTAAAACGTGGTGATTATTTTATATGTGGAGATACTTGGGGAAAAATAAGAGCAATGATTAATTATGAGGGAAAAATTATAAATGAGGCTTTACCTTCAATGCCAGTAGAAATTTTAGGTATGAATAATTCAGCTTATGCTGGGGCGGAATTTATAGTTACTGAAAACGAAGAAGAGGCAAAAAATATGGCCGAGTTTCAAAAAATTAATACAAGTAAAAACAAAGTATATGTGAACGATAAGACAAAATTATTCGAAGATACAAAAGCCAAAGATGAATTAAATATAATTGTTAAATCAGACGTTCAAGGATCTAGCGAAGCATTAAAAATGGCAATAAACAAAATTAAACATAGTGAAGTTGAAGCTAATATTATATTATCTGATATCGGAATGATTAATGAAACAGATGTTTCACTTGCTAAAGCGTCAAATGCAATTTTGATTGGATTTAATGTTAAACCTAATAGAGAGGCAAAGAAATTAGCTGATGAACAAAAAATAGATATAAAATACTTTAATATTATTTATGAGGCATTAGAGTATGTAGAAAAATCTTTATCAGGTCTTCTTGAGCCCGACATTAAAGAAACTGTATTGGGTAGCGCCGAAATACAAAAAATATTTAAAGTTTCTAGTGCAGGAAAAATTGCAGGATCTAAGGTTATTAGTGGTGAAATAAAAAGCAAGTCCAAAGCGAGAGTTATAAGAGATGGCGTAGTCGTTTACAGTGGAGAAATTTCATCTATCTTTAGAGAAAAAAATCAGGTCAAAGAAGTAGGAACAGGCTTAGAGTGTGGAATTAGTATTAAGGATTTTATAGATTTTAAAGAGAAAGATGTTATTGAGTCTTACTCTTCAGAAGAAATTAGGAGAACAATTTAATAATGAGAAATGACACTAATCAAAAACCTTTTAGCCAGAGACAACTTAGAGTTGGTGAGTTAGTAAAGCAGAACCTTGGAGAACTATTAATTAGAAATGAGGCAAAAATCCCGACTATTAACTCAAAATTAATTACTGTCACAGAAGTGAGAATGACACCAGATCTAAAAACTGCCAGAGTTTATGTTATTCCATTAGGTGGAATTGATACAAAAGAAACGGTAAAAATCTTGACTGAATACTCTCATCTTGTTAGAAAAGCGCTGTCTAAAAGGCTAGACATAAAGTTTCTTCCTAAACTCATATTTGTAGAAGATAACTCTTTTGAATATGCTGAAAAGATTGAAAGACTAATTAAAGAAAATAAAAATAATGTTAAAGAAAAAAAAAGATACAATTAAATCATTAGCTACCCACCCAAAAGATGTCGGTTCTACCGAAATTCAAATTGGGTTACTAACTGATAAAATTACTCAGCTATCTGAACACTTTAAAAAATTTAAAAAAGATAAACATTCAACTTTAGGTTTGACAAAATCCGTTAACAAGAGAAAAAAACTTTTAGCTTATCTTAAAAGAAAAAATTCTGAGTCTTACCAAAAAGTTATAAAACAACTTAACTTAAGGAAATAATGTTCAAAATACAAAAAGAAGAAATAGAAGTTAATGGTAAAAAATTAACTTTGGAGACAGGAAAAGTAGCACGTCAGGCTGATGGCGCTATTATCGCTACATTAGGAGAAACAGTTGTAATCGCAACTGCGGTGGGAGCAAAAAAAGTTGCAGAGGGTCAAGATTATTTTCCTCTTTCCGTTAATTATCAAGAAAAATATTACGCTGCGGGAAAAATTCCTGGTGGTTACTTTAAAAGGGAAGCAAGACCTACAGAGGCAGAAACATTAATTTCAAGACTTATAGATAGACCAATAAGACCTTTATTCCCATCAGGTTTCATGAATGAAGTACAGGTACTTCCTACAGTGCTATCTTACGATAGCGATAACCAACCAGATATTTTGTCAATTATTGCCTCTTCTGCTGCTTTAGCTATTTCGGGATTACCATTCCTAGGTCCGATTGCGGCAAGCAGAGTTGGATATAAAGATGGAAAATACTTACTCAATCCCTCTCTAGAGGAATTAAAAGAGTCAGAGTTAGATCTAGTAGTGGCCGGAACTAAAGATGCTGTGTTGATGGTAGAGTCCGAAACTTCGGGATTATCAGAAAAAATAATGTTAGACGCTGTTAAGTTTGGTCATGAAAAATTTATTCCGGTAATTGAAGCAATTGAAAAATTAGCAAAAAAAGCCGGAAAGCCGAAATGGGAAATAGAAGAAGTAGATCATTCTCAAATAAAAAAGAAAATAGCTGGTAAATTTGAAAATGATTTGAGGAAAGCATTTAAAGAGATTGACAAGAAAAAAAGATCTACGGCAATTTCTGATATAGAGACAAAATGTAAAGAAATGTTTGTTGAAGATGAAACCGTCACGGAAAATCAAGTTATGTCCCAACTAAAATCATTAGAAAAAGATATTGTAAGAACAGCTATTCTTAAAGAGAAGAAAAGAATAGATGGTAGAGGTTTAGCAGATGTTAGACAGATAAAATGTGAAGTTGGTATTTTACCAAGAACTCATGGTTCTGCACTTTTTACACGGGGTGAAACACAAGCACTTGTGGTTACAACACTTGGGATGACTGATGACGAACAAAGATTAGAAAGCCTAGATGGAATGCGAAGGTCAAACTTTATGTTACACTATAATTTTCCACCTTTTTCTGTTGGAGAATGCGGAAGAATAGGCACAGGTAGAAGAGAAATTGGACACGGTAAATTAGCATGGAGAGCAATTAATTCTTGTTTACCATCAAAAGAAAATTTTCCTTATACTTTAAGGGTAGTTTCAGAAATAACAGAGTCTAATGGATCCTCTTCCATGGCTACAGTTTGCGGGACCTCATTAGCTTTGATGGACGCTGGAGTTCCAATTAAAGAACCTGTAGCAGGAATCGCAATGGGATTAATTAAAGAAGGTGAAGATTTTTCTGTGCTCTCAGATATTTTAGGAGACGAAGATCATCTAGGAGATATGGATTTTAAAGTAGCTGGTACAAAAAACGGTATAACATCGCTACAGATGGATATAAAAATAACAGGCATAACTTTTGAAATTATGGAAAAAGCTTTAAATCAAGCAAAAGCTGGAAGAGAGCATATTTTAGGTGAAATGAATAAAGCCATTAAAAGTTCAAGAAAAGAATTTTCAAAACACACTCCGAAAATGGAAACAATAAAGGTTGATAAAAAAGACATAGCTACAGTAATTGGAAAAGGTGGCGCTACAATTAGAGAAATTGTTGAAACCTCAGGAGCAAAAGTTGACGTAAAAGATACAGGTGAAGTTACCGTAGCAGCTCCGGACGAGGCTTCAAGAAATAAAGCTATTGATTTTATTAAAAATTTAATTGCAAAACCTGAAATGGGAAAAATTTATAAAGGTAAAGTAGTAAAAATTATGGAGTTCGGAGCGTTTGTTAATTTTCTAGGCAAGCAAGACGGGCTAGTACATATTTCTGAGCTAGCTGATAAGCGTGTTGCAAAAGTAGGAGATGTTGTTAAAGAGGGCGACGAAGTTTCAGTTAAAGTAGTTGGATTTGATAGAGGTAAAGTAAAACTATCAATGAAACAAGCCTCAGCATAATTCAAATAAAATCAATATCACTATCAATAAATTGTAAATCATTGAATTTTTCATCAATTGAATTTTTTATAGAAGCGTTTGTACTGTAAAAAGCAAAATTTAGCTTTTTACTCCAAGGAAAACTCACGTTAATAAGTTTTTCATTTTTAGATATATAGCTTACAAAATTGATTTTATTTTTCTTTATAAAACTTGAAAAAACTTCAATTAAATCTAAATTTATCGGGCGAGATGTATAAATGATATTTAAAATCTTAAAATTATTTTTTATTTTTGTGTTAGTTATAATGTCAACGTCCTTATAGCTAAAGATATGAATATTTTTTTTGTATGGGCACTCTAATACTCTCCACTTAAACCAATTTTCATCTCTAACGAGTCCAAATGATTTTTCAGATAATAATTTTTCACTTTTATTTGCAATTTGATAAACTGTTTGATTGTTGACTTCTTTAACTTTTAAATTTTCTTTTTTGATACTTAAAAAATTAAATTTTTTAAAAATTGGTATTAAATTTAAATAATTAAAAACTTTAAGCTTTCTTAAAAATTTTTTATTTGAAGACCAATTTAGTTTTTTAAAAATTTCTAAAGATGCATCATTACAAATTGTAATTTGAATTGGGCAAATTTTCATCCATGCTTCACTGAGTAGTTTTCCGTATCCCAACGTTCTATATTTTTTATTTATGTAAAAATCTGTGAACCATATGCCAGTTTTTATTTCATTTTCTATTTTTAAGTTGTTTGCAATTAGCCCAGCGTGTCCACATATATTGTTTTCTATCTCCAAAACAAGCGGTTCATATTCTTTAAAACCACTTCTATATCGCCAATTCAAACTATCTTGATCTATATTCTCGTAATTAAAAGAATTTTGATAAAATTTTAAAAGTTTATTTTTATCTACCTCAGATATTTTTTTAATATGAAATTTGTCCACTGTAGGATAAAATATAAATAATTATGTTTAATTCAATAAATAAAATTATTTCTAAATATACCGGTTTACTCATCCGAATGGATGATATTTGCGAAAATATGAATTGGGAATTAATGGATAAATGTGAAATTTTATTTGATAAGTATGAAATTAAACCCCTACTTGGAGTAATTCCAATTAATAAAGACCCCGAATTGCTAAAGTATCCAAAGACTCAAATGTTTTGGGATAAGGTTAAAAATTGGAAAAGCAAAGGTTGGGAAATAACAATGCATGGATGTAATCATCTTTATACTCAAAAATCTTATAAAAAAGATATTTTTAATTATGGGGGCAACTCTGAATTTTATGGGCTAGAATATTCAAAACAGTTAGACAAAATTGAAAAAGGTTTATTTGAGTTTAAAAAAAGACAAATAAATGTACGAAGTTTTTTTGCACCTAATCATATTTATGATCAAAACACTCTAAAGGCATTAAAGAAAAAAGATATAAAAATAATAATAGATGGTTATGGATTGTTTCCTTTTTACATTAACGATTTACTTTTTATTCCACAGCTTTTTTATAAAGAAAAATTTTTACCATTTGGTATACAGTCAACACAATTACATATAAATTATTGGCAAAATGAAGATTTCAATAAGTTTGAGAATTTTATCAAAACCTTTCATAAAAAAATAATTAATTTAGATTATATAATCAATATAAGTAATCCTAACTCTGTACAAAAAATAATAAATTATATGGTTGAAAAAATTCTCAAAACCGCAAGAATGTTTAAGTAATATTTTTTGGATCAGGCATTCCCACTTTATTATATCCAGCATCCACGTAATGAATTTCTCCAGTTACACCCGAGGCTAGATTGCTAAGCAAATAAAGTGCTGAGTTCCCAACATCATGAATATCTATATTTCTTTTTAAAAAAGAATGATCTTCGTTCCATTTATATAAAAACTTAGCATCTCCAATCGCAGAAGCAGCTAATGTTTTAATTGGTCCTGCGCTAACCGCATTTACACGAATTTTCTTTTTTCCAAGATCTCTTGCAAGATATTTTACACTGGCTTCCAAGGCTGACTTGCAAACACCCATAACATTATAATTTGGAATTGCTTTAGTGGACTCATAAGTTAAAGTGAGAAGACTTCCTCCCTCGTTCATAATTTTAGAGGCCTCTTTTGAAATTTCTGTAAATGAGAAACATGAAATTAACATACTTTTTAAAAAATTATCTCTTGTTGTATCTAAATATTCACCTGATAATTCTGATTTATCTGAAAAAGCAATTGCGTGAACTACAAAATCAATTTGTCCCCATTTTTTATTTATGTCATTGAAAAGTTTTGTAACATCTTCCTTTTTTTCTACATCACAACTAAAAGTTATTTTTGAATTTAATTTTTCAGCCAGCGGTATAACTCTCTTTTTTAAGGCATCACCTAAATAAGTGAATGCTAGTTCTGCACCTGCCTCTGCTAATTTTTGAGATATCCCCCAAGCTATCGAGCGTTCATTAGCAACACCCATTATTAAACCTTTTTTCCCTTTCATCAAACTCATGATTTTACCTTTTCAAAAACTAAAGTAGCATTGGTTCCACCAAAACCAAAACTATTAGACATTACAGAATTTAGTGTAACATTTTTTTCCACTTTAGTTACTATTGGAAACTTTTTTGCTTCATCATCCATTTCGTTTACATTTGCAGAAGCAGCA
>MDTD01069539.1_pt1 | contig 36240 bp, 25 predicted proteins | sample 811221 | NCBI WGS metagenome assembly MDTD01 (sample SAMN05326646, study PRJNA326480) | marine metagenome | isolation source: seawater | place: Pacific Ocean: South West | collected 2011
CGTCCGCAGGCTGAGCGCCTCTGGCTCCTCGCGCCGGGGCGCTCGCTCACGCAGGGCCGCCGCGAGCGTGAGAAACTCGGCCGCGCGCGGCGAACCGCGCCGCCAGAGCATCGCCACCTTGCGCGCCGTTCAGGCTTGCGCCGGCGCGTCCGCGCCGGTCACGCGGAAATAAGCTACTCCCCAATGTTTGGACATATTTCCGCGCAGATTAGGCTACTTTTGCTCCAGCTGATCCGTTGCCCGGCAGGTGATGCTTGCATCACCGTTGACACGGATCAAGGCGCGCCTCTCAGTGAGGGAGAAAACTGCAGGCAGTGACGGGGCAGGACGGGCTTTGACGGTAGAGGCACCATGCTGACAGTGGAACACGCCGCCCCGTCGGGGCGGCTGAGGCTGCGCCTTGCGGGGCTGCGTGGCAACGCGGCTCTTGCGGCAGAGCTTCAGGCCAAGCTCGATGCCGAGGGCTCGTTCCGGCGGGCCGAGGTGCGCCCCTTCTCGGGCAGCATCGTGCTGCATCATGACCCGGGCCTTTCCGCAACGACCGTGCTCGCCCGTGTCTCTGATGTCCTGCGGTCGGCGGGCGTTGCTTCCGGGGCGCGGCAGAGCGGCCGCATGTCTCCCCCGGTTTCGACGGGCCCGACGGACGACGGCCAGGCCTGGCACGCCCGGACGGTGCAACAGGTTGCGACCGAACTGGCGAGCGATCCCTCTCGGGGGCTCAGCCCTGCCGCGGCGCGGGAGCGGCTGATCGCCGACGGGCCGAACGTCGTGCCGCAGGCTGCGCGACGCTCGCGGCTCGCGGGCCTGTCCGAGCAGTTCAAGAGCCTGCCGGTCATGCTGCTGGCAGGTTCGGCCGCTGTTTCTGTCGCCACGGGCGGCGTTGCGGATGCCGTTGCCACGCTGGTCGTGATCGCGGCGAACGGCGTTCTGGGATATGTGACCGAAGGCCAGGCCGAAAGCGTCATCGAGGCCCTGACATCGGATGATGCGCGGCGCATGCAGGTTCGCGTCATCCGCGACGGCAAGGAGATGGAGGTCCCCGCAGCCGAGCTTGTCCGCGGCGATCTCTACCTCCTTGGTTCGGGGACGCAGGTGGCAGCCGATGCACGGCTGATCCGGGCCGAACGCCTCATGCTCGACGAATCCGCGCTTACCGGCGAAACGCTCGCCGTCGAAAAACGGGCGGATGCCGAGGTCTCCTCCGGGTCCCCCCTGGGCGAGCGTCCGACCATGCTCCACGCCGGAACCACCGTTTCCGAAGGCCATGGCGCGGCCATGGTGGTGGCGACCGGCACGCAGACGGTTTCCGCGCGAATCGCGGCCCTGAGCCGGGGGGCCGAACGGCCCCGCGCCCCGGTGGAGGTGGAACTTGACCGATTGGGTGGGCGCCTGGCCTATGCCTCGTTGGCGACTTGCGGGCTGCTGTTCGGCATCGGCTGGATGCGGGGCTATGCGCTCAATATCCTGTTGCGCGACGCTGTGGCGCTCGCGGTCGCGGCGGTGCCAGAGGGTCTGCCGGTGGTGGCGACGACGACGATGGCGCTGGGGCTGAAGCGGATGGAGAAGCGCGGTATCCTGATCCGACGCATCGACGCGGTCGAGTCGCTGGGCGCGCTTCAGACGATCTGCCTCGACAAGACCGGCACCCTGACCCAGAACCGGATGGAGGTGATCGCGGCCGCGCCCGGCCTGGACGAGGCGGATCTTGGCGATCTCGAGGCGTTGCGGCCACTTGCCGAGGCCGCCGCGCTCAACAACGACGCGCAGTTCGGCGACGGCGTGGCCAACGGATCCTCGGCGACCGAGCAGGCCCTGCTGGAATTTGCCGCCCGGTGCGGGCTCGATATCGACGGGCTCAGGCGGATGTGCCCGCGCCGCGACACGCTCGAGCGCGGGGCGGGTCGGCCGTGGATGGCGACCGTGCATGGCGGGCGCTCCGCCTCGACCGTGGTCAAGGGAGCCCCGGACGCCGTGCTGGCGCGCTGCACCCATCTGCGAGAGGCGACCGGGTCACGCCCCCTGACCGATGCCGACCGGGCCGCGATCTGCGCGCTGAACGAACGGCTTGCCGGCCGGCCTGCGCGGCTGCTCGGCTTTGCGGAAGGGACCAACGCACCGCAAGACGACGACGTGGCCGGGCTGAGCTGGCTGGGGCTCGTGGGCATGGTCGATCCGCTCCGCCCCGGCGCGCGGGATTTCATCGCCGCGCTGCACCGCGCCGGGATGGATACGGTGATGATCACCGGCGACCAGTCCGCCACCGCCGGTGCGATTGCCCGCGAACTCGACCTCGCCAAGGGGGCGCCGGTGCGCATCATCGATTCGCCGCAGATCGCCTCGATGCCGCCCGAACTGCTGGCGGGCCTCGCGCGGCAGGCCCATGTCTTTGCCCGCGTGAGTGCCGATCAGAAGCTGGCCATCGTGCAGGCATTGCAGAAAGCGGGCCGGGTGGTTGCCATGACCGGCGATGGCGTCAACGACGCGCCGGCCCTCAAGGCGGCGGACATCGGCATCGCCATGGGCGCATCCGGTACCGCGCTGGCGCGCGACGTGGCCAATGTCGTGATCCGGGACGACGAGTTGCCGACGCTCATCGATGCCATCGGCCAGGGCCGCGCCATCTATCGCAACATCCGCCGCGCGCTCGAATTCCTGGTGACCACCAACATGTCCGAGATCGTCGTGAGCCTCGTCGAGGCGATCCACGGCCCGGCCGAGCTCGAGACGCCGCTCGAACTTCTGTGGATCAACCTGGCGACGGACGTTCTACCCGGGCTCGGGCTTGCCCTGGCAGATCCAGACCCGGACGTGATGGACAGCCCGCCGCGCACCCCCGGAGAGCCGATCTTTCCCGCCGCCCACCTGCGGCGGATGGCGCTGGACAGCGGGCTGATCTCGGCGGCGAGCCTGACCGCGCATTTCATCGGTCTTGCCCGCTACGGACCGGGGCCGCAGACGCGGGGCATGACATTCCTCTCGCTGTCGCTGGGTCAATTGCTCTATACCCTCACCTGTCAGCGCAGCGACGTGCGCAAGTTGCGGCCCGGTGCCCTGCTCGAGAACCGCGCCCTCGACCTCGCGGTGCTCGGCTCGGCCGGGCTGGCCGTTCTGCCGTTCTTCGTTCCATCGGTCGGCCGGCTTCTGGGTGTCGGGCGTCTCGGCCTGCGGGATACCGCGATCTCGCTCGTGGCGGCGGGCGTCCCGGCGGCGGCGGTCCTGGCGCGGCGCGGTATCGAACTCGAACTGCATCCCCTGGAGGCGCGATCATGAAGAACTTCATCCTGACCTCGGAGTCGGTGACGGCGGGACACCCGGACAAGCTGTGCGACCAGATATCGGATGCGGTGATCGACGCCTGCCTCATGCGCAACCCGCAGGAGGCCGTGGTCGCCGAATGCGCGATCAGTTCCGGCGTGGTGTTCCTGTCCCTGCGCGGCACGGCCGAGCCACCCTGCGACCTTGCCGAACTGGCGCGGGACGTGATCGAGGCCGCCGGCTATCCGCACGCCGCCGCTACCGGGCCGACCGTGATGCTGGATATCGATCCCGGCCGGTCGAGCGATGCCTCCCGGCCGCGGGCGCAGATGACCACGGCCTTCGGCTATGCCTGCGACCACACGCCCGAGGCGATGCCGCTGTCGATCTGGGCCGCGCACCGCCTGACGCGGGCGCTGAACGCGGCGAGGAGCGAGGGGCGCCTGCCATGGCTGTCTCCCGATGCGCAGGCGCAGGTCGCCGTTCGTCACGAAGCGCGCCGGCCGGTGGCAATCCCGGCGATTGCCATGTCCTTCGGCGCGCATCCCGCGATCGCTTCCGAGACGGCGGCGGAGGCCCTGCGCCACGAGGTCATCACGCCCGCTTTCGAAGGGGCCCCGCTGGTGCCCGCAGACGCCACGCGCTTCGTCTGCCTGCCCATCGCCGGACGGACGGGGCCGGAGGCCCATTCCGGGCTGACCGGACGGAAGATGGCCGACGACACCTATGGCGGTCATTGCCGTCAGAGCGCGGCGGCGCTGAGCGGCAAGGGGCCGGATCGCATCGACCGTGTCGCGCAATATGCCGCGCGGCAGGCAGCGCGCTCGGTTCTGGCGGCGGGGATGGCGCAGGAGTGCGAGGTGCAGCTTTGCTACCTGCTTGGCGACAGCGCCCCGGCCTCGGTCGAGGTCGATACTTTCGGCAGCGGGGTGATGGACGACGATCTGTTGGCCAGGCGGATCGCCGAGGTCTTCGATTTCCGGGCCGGAGCGATCGCCGAACGGCTGTCGCTGGCGGGGCTGCCCGCGCAGTGGGGCGGACGCTTCTATCGGGATCTGGCGGTCGGCGGACAGATGGGGCGCAGCGACCTCTCGCCGCCATGGGAGGAGACCGGCGCGGCGGCAAGCCTGGCCTGAGACCGGTCGCTATGTCTTGCGGTCCCGATCGATCATGCTGAGCGCGGACATGAGCAGGGTGGTCGCGGGCCCCACGATCTGTCCCCGCCCGGCCTGGACCGCCGCCGCGACCAGCAACACAAGCGCGATGGCGCTGTTGAGGTCGAGCGTGTTGGCGGTGCGTTCCTTGAGCAGCATGTCGGCGCGCAAAAGCCCCAGCTGTGCAACCTGACCAACCGGCGGGGGCGGCGGCGCGGGACGGATCCGGGCGATGCCCTGGGCGTGGATGGTCTCGAACAGCGGCTCGGGCTTGCCGGCGAATTCCAGGATGATGCTGGTGGTATTGGGGCGCACGAGGACCCGCACCACACCGGGAAGGGAGGCGAGCCTGTCGCCGAGTTCTTTCAGCGCCTTCTCGCCCAAGTGTCTCTTGGGGCGGAGCCGGGCACGGCCCGGAACGGCGTGACGGATCTCAAGGGCAACCGGGTTAGCTGGCATCGCTTCCGGTCGAGGATGCGGCCGTCTCCGCGGCAGCGGCTTCGGACTGGTGCGCCTCGACCTCGGCGCGGAACTCCGCCGCGAGATCCTCCATGTGCTCATAGGCTTCGGCACCGGCCCTGCGGAACTCGTCCCAGGCGACGGCACCCGTCTTCAATGCCGCACGCTTGAGCGGCTCGCCCGCCCGCGACAGGGCAGCGGCCAGTCCCGGAACAAGAACCAGTGCCCCTACGGCCACCGCGGCCCCGATAACATATTTCTTGTCCATGCGCGGTCCTTTCAAGGAGATGCCCACACCGGAGTGATGCCAGAAACTGCGTGATGAGCGCAATCGCATTTCGGCCGTTCGTCCCGTTTTCCGCGGTCCGTCGCCCGCGTGCCGCCTGTTGAGGGGGCCTGGTCCGGCCGGATGACAGCCGGTCGAAGTTGCACGCTCGTTCCCGCGACAACCATTGTCGCATTTCTTTCATCAACTTGTAGAAGATTGGGGTTGACCTCCGCGTAGACCTGCGTTGCATGGCGCGCGAGACCGCAAACCTCACCGATACGATTGGACGGCAAGACATGACGCGCGACGACAGCAAACCGCTTCGCCCATCCGAGGACAAGCAGGCCCACCAACTCACGCTGGTCGAGTCGCCGCCCGCGCCCTGCGTCGCCGGTCTGCCAAACGGACATGCGAGACCGCGGGCACCCGAGATCACGCTCGACCGGGCGCTTCGCGCCGCGGCCGCGCGGCTCACCAAGGGCATGTCGCCCAATGCCGCGGCCTCTGCCTGGGCGGATTATCTGCTGCACCTGTCCCGCGCGCCCGGCCGGCAGGCCCAGATCGCCCGACATGCTCAGGAAAGCTGGCTTCGGCTGGCGAGCGTCGCGTGGGGTCTCGGCGCGCAGGAATGGAGCCCGCGCCCGGACGATCATCGTTTCGATCACCCGGGTTGGAATGCCGCGCCATTCGCGCTCTGGAAGCAGGGATTTCTCGCCATGCAGGACTGGTGCGAGGAGGCCGCTCGCGAGATCCGCGGCATGCGGCCCAAGAGTGCCGAGCGCGTGGCCTTCATGGCGCGCCAGGTGCTCGATGCCGTGGCACCGGCGAATTTCCCGATGACAAATCCCGAATGCCTCGAACGCACGGTGCAGACCATGGGTGCCAACCTGCGCACGGGGGCCCGCAACCTTGCCGCGGACGCGATCCGGATGGCCACGGACAGGGACGACGCGCCGCGATCCGATTATGTGGTCGGCCGCGACCTTGCATGCACGCCCGGATCGGTCGTGTTTCGAAACGATCTGTTCGAACTGATCCAGTATGCACCCGCAACACAGGACGTGCGGGCCGAACCGATCCTCATCGTTCCGGCCTGGATCATGAAGTATTACATCCTCGATCTGAGCGAGACGAAGTCGCTGATCCGTCATCTCGTCGGACAGGGCTTCACCGTGTTTGCCATGTCCTGGTGCAACCCGACAGCGGAGCAGCACGATCTGTCGCTCGACGACTATCGCAAGCGCGGGGTCATGGCGGCACTCGACGCCGTGAGCAGAATCGTTCCGGACGTCAGGATCCATGCCTGCGGCTATTGTCTCGGGGGCACGATCCTGTCCATCGCCGCCGCGACCATGGCCCGAGACCGCGACGACAGGCTTGCCACGGTCACGCTACTTGCCGCGCAGACCGATTTCGTCGAGGCGGGCGAGCTGTCGCTGTTCATCGACGAGAGCCAGATCGCCTTTCTCGAGGACATGATGTGGGACCAGGGATTTCTCGACCAGAAACAGATGGTGGGGGCGTTCCAGGCGCTGCGGGCTCCCGAACTCGTCTGGGCCCGCGCGGTCCGGCGCTATCTTCTGGGCGAGGACGAGACGGAATTCGATATCGGGGTGTGGAATGCCGATGCCACGCGGATGCCAAGCCGGATGCATTCGGAATACCTCCGCGGCCTGTTCCTGGAGAACCGCCTGACCGCCGGCCGGTTTGCCGTCGAGGGCAAGGTGATCGCGCTGCGCGACATCACGGCCCCGTTCTTCGTCCTCGGGACCGAGAGCGACCACATCGCGCCGTGGCGGTCCGTTTACAAGGCGTCGCTCTTCACCAATTCGGACCTGACCTTCGTGCTTACGAGCGGCGGGCATAACGGCGGGATCCTCAGCCCGCCCGGCCACAGGAACCGGCATTTCAGGATCGGCTTTCGAAAGCGCGAGGATCGGTATGTCGATCCGGAAACCTGGGCCCGCACGCATCCGCCGCGCAACGGCTCCTGGTGGCCGGAATGGACCGGCTGGCTGGCAGGTCACAGCTCGGCAGGGCGCGTGCCGCCGCCACCGACCGGCAACCCGGACGCGGGCCTTGAGCCGATCTGCCCTGCGCCCGGCACCTATATCTTTCAGAAGTGAGCCGGACGCGAGGCGCGCCGAACCTGTACCGCCCATGCCGGACCGGTTCGGGGCTGATATCGACGCCGCGCTTGCGCGGCACGGCCCCGACGTTCCGGAGCGAGAGATGGAAAACGCATGTACAGCATCGCTGCCAGGCGGATGGCCTCCGGGCCGCTGTCAATGCCCTTGAACGGGTCTGGTCTGGTCATGTTCCGGCGCTACAAGGTCGGCCTGCCCGCCAAAACCGGACTCAGTCCGACAAGACCGTCTCTTCGGCTCGGCCGCACCGGTTCGGTGCCGCGACGATGCCCCGGTCGAACAGCCGCGCGATCTCCCCGTCGTCGAGCCCCGTGACCTCGCTCAGGATCTCCTCCGTATGCGCGCCGAGGACCGGTGCGGCCCGCGGGGCCTCGCGCTCCAGACCGGAAAAGTCGGCGGCGTGCCCCGGGACCGGGAAACGACCGAGCCCCTCCTGCACGAGGTCCCGAAAGATCGGGTTGGCGACGCTCAGGTCCGGGTCCCCGAGGACCGCCTCCTTGACCGTCCGGAACTCGGACCATGTCAGCTTCGCCGCGTCGAAGATCTCCCGGACGACGGCCGAGGGTCGCGCCGCGAACCAGGGCTTCAGGATCCCGGTGATCTCTGCCCGCAACGCCCAGCGTGCGCCCTCGTCGGCGAGGTCGCGCCCGGTGCGGCGTTCGAGCGCCGCGATCTCGGCCTGCGTGCCCGTCGCGTCGATCAGCCCCGACCATTGCCGGCTCGTGAGGCCGATCACCATGATCCGGCGCCCGTCCGCGCACAGGAAATCCTGGCCATAGGCACCGTAGAGCGCATTGCCGGATTTCGTGCGCGGCACCTCGTTGAGGACCGCATCGCCGATCATGCCGAGATGGCCGAGCGTTGCGGCGGCGATGTCCTTCAGGCTCAGCGTCACTTCCTGGCCCGTCCCGTGGCGCAGTCTGTGGCGTTCGGCGGCTAGCACGGAGGCGACGCACATGTGTCCCGCTATCAGGTCCCACGCCGGCAAGGCGCTGGCGACCGGCTCGTCATGGTCTTCCGGCCCGGTGATGGCGGGAATGCCGAGCGCCGGGTTCACGGTGTAGTCCACCTGCGGCCGTCCGTGACGATCTCCCAGCAGGGTGACCATGATCAGGTCGGCACGGTGCCGGCTCAGCGTCTCGTAGTCCATCCAGCCACGCACGCGCAGGTTCGTCAGGAAGACGCCCGCATCCTTGCCCGGTGCCGTGATCGTGCGGGTGATCACTTCACGGCCCTCGGGATGACTCATGTCCACCGCGATCGATCTCTTGCCCTTGTTGAGGCCGGCCCAGAACAGGCTTCGGCCGGACGGCGCCAGCGGCCAGCGCCCGGCGTCGAGGCCGCCCTGGAGCCGGTCGAACCGGATCACGTCGGCACCCATCTGCGCCAGCGTCATTCCCGCCAGCGGCACAGCCACGAAGGCGGACCCCTCGACCACGCGCAAACCTTCCAGAATTCCGGCCATCTCAGTCCTCCCATTCCGCCTTGGCCTGCATCCCCACATGCCCGGCCGCGGTGACCGCGCAGAGATCGAGGCCGCCGGCATCCGCCCGGGTCGCGCGCAGGTGCAGGCCATCGTCGTGAAACACCGGATGCACGCCCCGGAACCCGAAGCGGTCCGGGCGGCGCCCCTTCCATGCGGTCGCTTCCGCGGCCAGCAGATTGGCCTGCAGGGGGCCGTGAACCACGAGGCCCGGATAGTGCTCGACCTGCTGCGCATAGACGAGATCGTAGTGGATGCGATGCGCGTTGAAGGTGATCGCCGAATACCGGAACAGCAGCGCCGTCGACACCCGCCGCTCCGCGTCGATCACCAGGCTGCCGGTCGGGCCCGGTCTCCTGGGGGGCGGCGTGAAGGCGGGGGCGATCGGAAGAAACACGATGGATTGCGTCTCGCGGATCGCGAGGCCGGCTGCGCCCCGCAGTTCGTGCTCGACGACCACGAACACCATTCCCCCGGTCGAGCCGGTCTTCTCGTCGATCGACACGATGGTCGAGCGTTTCTCGATCTCCTCGCCGACGCGGAGATCGTCGAAGAACGCGAGGCTGCCGCCGGCCCACATCCGCCGCTCGTAGGGCACCGGCGGCAGGAAGCCCCCGGGCGCGGGGTGCCCGTCCTCGGCGAGCGCGTCCGTCGCGACGGCAGGCGGGAAGGCATACCAGTGCCACAGGACCGGCATCGCCTCCCCCTCGCCCGGACAGGTCGCGCCGGGGCGCGCCAGCGTCGCGTGGATCGTCGTGGCGACGCTCGGCGGCACGCAGCCCCGGACCGTCTCGCTCCGCCCGACCCACTCCGCGAGATCTTGCGCGCCGGCGCGCCGGTCAGCCGGCGAAGGCGGCATGGTGTCGGCCGTCGGGGTCGTCCCGCGCATGCCGCCTCACGCCGCGTCGCTGGCGGCGGCAAGCATCCCTGCCACGGTCTCGCCCATCGCCGAGGGGTTCGGAGCCACGACGATGCCGCAGGCGCTGAGCAAGGCCACCTTCTCCTGGGCACTTTCGCCGAAGGCCGAGATGATCGCGCCGGCATGGCCCATCTGGCGGCCCTTCGGCGCGGCGAGGCCCGCGATATAGGCCGCGACGGGCTTGGTCATGTGGTCGCGCACATGGACGGCGGCCTCGGCTTCCTGCGGACCGCCGATCTCGCCGATCATCATCACCGCGTCGGTTCCCGGGTCGGCCTCGAAGAGCTCGAGGATGTCGCGGAAGGACGAGCCGTTGATCGGATCGCCGCCGATCCCGATCGAGGAGGACACCCCAATCCCGAGGGCCTGCATCTGGGACGCCGCCTCGTAGCCGAGCGTGCCCGAGCGCCCGACGATGCCCACCCTGCCCGGCGTGTAGATATGCGGCGGCATGATCCCCATGAACCCCTTTCCGGGGCTGATGATCCCGGCGCAGTTCGGGCCGATCAGCCGCATCTTCCGCTCGCGCGGGAAGCGGCGCAGGAAGCGCTTCACACGCATCATGTCCTGTGCGGGGATCCCGTCGGTGACGCAGACCGCAGTCCGGATGCCGGCGTCCGCGGCCTCCATCATCGCATCCGCCGCACCTGCGGGCGGCACGAAGATGAGGCTCGCGTCGGCACCCGTGGCCTCGACGGCCTCGCGCATCGTGTTGAAGACGGGCCGGTTCAGGACGGTCGTTCCGCCCTTGCCGGGCGTGACCCCCGCGACGACCCGGGTGCCGTATTCGATCATTTCCTGGGCGTGGAACTGTCCGATCCGGCCGGACAGGCCCTGGACGACGACGCGGGTCTCTTCCGTGATGAGAATGGCCATGCGATTCCCTCCCCTTGCTATGCTGAAACGGGTTGCGGACGGGCCGCCACGGCCGCCTCCGCGGCCTCGGCCAGGGTGTCGGCGCTGATGATCGGAAGGCCGCTCTCGGCGATGATCCGGCGTCCGGCCTCGACGTTGGTGCCCGACAGGCGCACCACGACCGGCAGATCGATTCCCACCTCCCGGTAGGCCTGGATCACGCCCTTCGCGATCCAGTCGCACCGGTTGATCCCGGCGAAGATGTTGACGAGGATCACGCTGACATTGCGATCCGAAAGAACCGTCCGGAACGCCTGGCAGACACGTTCGGGGCTGGCGCCGCCGCCGATGTCGAGGAAGTTGGCCGGCGATCCGCCCGCGAGCTGGATCATGTCCATGGACGCCATCGCGAGCCCCGCGCCGTTTATGATGCAGCCGATATCCCCGTCGAGGCCGACATAGGCCAGGCCGTGATCGGCGGCGAAGCTCTCGCGGGGATCCTCCTGTCCGGGATCGCGGAGGGCGGCGACCTGCGTCCTGCGGAACAGCGCGTTGGTGTCGAACGACATCTTCGCGTCGAGGGCCACGAGGCTTCCGTCCGCGCAGATCACCAGCGGATTGATCTCGACCATCGTGGCGTCGAGATCGCGATAGGCACGGTAGCACGCGTTCAGAACGGTCACCATCTGGGCGATCTGCCCGGCCTCGAGTCCGAGCCTGAAGGCAAGTTCGCGCGCCTGGTACTCGGCCAAGCCCACCGCCGGGTCGAGCACCATCCGGATCAGGCTCTCCGGGTCCTCCTCGGCGAGATCCTCGATCTCCATGCCGCCGTGCCCGGACGCGACGATCATGATGCGCTCGGACTTCCGATCGAGGACGAAACCCAGGTAGAGTTCGCGCGCGATCTGCGAGGCCTCCTCGATCCAGAGCCGATCAACCCGCTTGCCGTTCGAGTCGGTCTGCTTGGTCACCAGCGCGGTACCCAGAAGCGCCGCCGCGAACTCCCGAACCGCCGCCTCGCCGTCGCAGAGCTTCACGCCGCCGGCCGCGCCGCGTCCGCCCGAATGGATCTGCGCCTTGACGACGCAGCGCCCGCCGCCCAGTTCGCGACAGCGGAACGCCGCCTGTTCGGGCGAGAAGGCCAGTCCGCCGCGGGGCACCGGGACGCCGAAGGCGGCGAGGATGTCCTTGGCCTGGTGTTCGTGGATGTCCATGGGAAATCTCCCCTTTCTGGGTGCCTATTCGGCGGCGACGGTCTTGGCGGCGATGGCGTTGGCCATGTCGATCACGTTGCGCGCCATCTTCTCGCTTGCCGCGTCGATCATCTTGCCGTCCAGGCTGGCCGCGCCCTTGCCCTCGGCCTCCGCCGCACGCAGTTCCTCGATGATGCGCCGCGCCTTGCTGACTTCCGCCTCGGGGGGGCTGAACACCTCGTTGGCCATCTCGATCTGGCTGGGATGGATCGCCCACTTGCCTTCGCAGCCGAGTGCCGCGGCCCGCCTTGCGCCGTCGGCATAGCCTGCGGGATCGCTGAAATCGCCGAACGGCCCATCGATTGCGCGAAGTCCGTAGGCGCGGCAGGCGATGACCATGCGCGTGATCGAGGCGTGCCATTGATCGCCCGGATAATCCGGGTTGAGGCCACCGATGTTCACCGTGCGCGCCCGCATGCTCGCCGCGTAGTCGGCAACGCCGAAATGCAGCGCCTCGAGGCGGCCACCGAACTGGGCGATCGCCTCGACATTGGCCATCCCCAGCGCCGTCTCGATCAGCGCCTCGATCCCGACCCGTGTGGTAAGCTCCCCTGCCTGCTCGGCCTGGTTCACCATGGCCTCGACCATGTAGAGATCGGCCGGCACGCCGACCTTCGGGACGAGCAACGTGTGCACCCGGTCGCCGGCCTGCTCCATCACGTCCACGACATCGCGGTACATGTACTGGGTGTCGAGCCCGTTGATCCGAACCGAGACCGTCTTGCCCTTCGCCGCCCAGTCGATGTCGTTGAGCGCCTGGATCGCGTTCCGGCGTGCCTGCGGCTTCTCGGGCGGCGCGACCGCATCCTCAAGGTCGAGGAAGACGAAATCGGCGGCGCTCTCGGCTGCCTTGTCGATCATCGACGGGTTCGACGCCGGAACCGCCAGTTCCGAGCGTTGCAGGCGCTGTTTGCGCAACGGGTGGAGAGTGTGTGACATCATGTTCCTCGTGTGTGGGGGGCAAGGGTCAGGGCGTGCCGCGCCGTCATTCCGCCGCGATCCGGACGCTCGGTCGCCTTTCCGCGCCCGAGGCGAACCATGCCTGCGCGGCACCGACGCCCGCGCCAAGCTGCAAGGGGACGCCCGCGCGGTAGAGCGCCATTTCGGCCACCGACAGCGCGGTCAGGCACATGCCCTCGTTCAGGTCGCCGAGATGGCCGATGCGGAACACCTTGCCCGCAAGGGGGCCGAGCCCGCTGCCGAACGAGGTGTTGAAATCCTCGTAGGCGATCCGAAGGACCTCGCGCGCATCGATGCCGGAGGGGACGCGGATCGCCGAGACCGTGTCCGAGTAGAGGGTGTGATGCTCCGCCACAAGCGGCAGACCCCAGGCGGCGATGGCGCGCCGCACGCCCTCGGCCAGCCTGCGGTGGCGGGCGATCACCCCGGGCAGCCCTTCCGCGGCGATCAGATCGAGGGACCGGCGCAACCCGTGAAACAGCTGCGTCGGCGGGGTGTAGGGGAAATAGCCGTCCGCGTTCATCGCCAGCATGTCGGCGAATTCGAAACAGGCGCGCCGCATGGTCGCGGTCCTCGCGGCCTCGAGCGCCTTCTCGCTGACGCCGAGGATGCCGAGTCCCGCGGGAAGCATCAGCCCCTTCTGACTGCCGGTGACCACGAGATCGACCTGCCAGGCATCCATCTGGAAGTCGAGCGAAGCCACAGAGGACACGCCGTCGACGAAGAGCAGCGCGTCGTGGAAATTCTCGTCGAGGGCGCGGCGCACCGCGGCGACGTCCGATGTGACGCCGGTCGCGGTCTCGTTATGGGTCACGAAGACGGCCCTGATCTCGTCACGAGTGTCCATGCCGAGCCGCCGGGAGAACTCCTTCACAGGCACGCCGGCACCCCACGGCACGTCGATCACCTCGACATCGAGCCCGAGCCGCTTCGCCATCTCGACCCAGAGCGCCGAGAACTGGCCGTGTCGCGCCATCAGCACCCTGTCTCCGGGACTGAGCGTGTTGGTGATGGCGGCCTCCCATGCGCCCGATCCCGAGCCCGGAAAGAACATCACCCTGCCGGTTTCGGTGCGCAGGACGGACTTCACGCCTTCGAAGAGACCGAGCGTGAGATCCCAGAAATCGGCGGCATGCATGTCCTGCATGGGCACGTTCATAGCCTGCCGCACCGCTTCAGGAACGTTGGTGGGCCCGGGGATGAAGAGATGGGTCTGGCCTGTCCGCACGCGATGTCCTCCCTGTTGGCCAAACCCCTATCGTGCGTTGACGCGATGCTGCAAAGGCAACCGGGTCGTGCTGTGAGGGCACAACTTCACAGAGTTGCGATATTGTGAGCTTGTGAATGTTGTGTTAGCACGTAACCCATGAAGACCTTCATCGGACCTCGCCTGCGGCGGCTTCGGCGCGACGCCAAACAAACCCAGGCCGAAATGGCCAGGACCCTCGGCATCAGCAATTCCTACGTGAACATGCTGGAGAACAACGAGCGCAGCGTCTCGGTGCCCGTCCTGCTCCGGCTCTTCGACGCCTACGGCGTCGACTGGCGCGAGATCGCCGACGAGGACGACGCGGCCATCCTCTCGAGCCTCCGCACGGCGTTCCAGGACCCCCTCTTCCACGAACACAGCCCCGATCTGCCGCAGCTGCGCGCGCTGATGTCCCATGCGCCCGACGTCGCCCAGAGCTTCCTGCACTTGCACCATGCCTACCGCGCCGCGACCGATCAGCTTCTCGTCCTGAGCAATGCAGGCGAGACCGACCTCACCATCCTGCGCGCCTCCCCCGAGGCGGTCGTCCACGATTTCTTCCGCAACAACCGGAACCACTTCAGCGAACTCGAGGACGCCGCGTCCCGGTTCTGGGACGGCGGGCGTCCGGCAAGCGACGACGTCTATGGCGCGCTCAAACGCCGCCTGAAGGACCGGCTCGGGCTCCGGACCCGTGTCGTGCCGGTGCCCGATATGCCGGACACCCTGCGCGAATACGACGAGGACAACCGCGAAGTGCGCCTGTCCGAGGGCCTCGACCATCCGAACCGCACCTTCCAGCTGGCCCATACCATCGGCCTGATCGAGCAGCGCGAGATCATCGACACCATCCTCTCGCGCCTCGCCATCGACGATCCCGCCGGCCTCACACGCTGCCGTGTGGAGCTTGCGAACTACTTCGCGGCCGCCGTGCTCATGCCCTACGATGCCTTCCTGAAGGAGGCGCTCGAAAGCAAGTACGATCTCGCGTACCTGTCCCTGCGGTTCGGCGTGAGCTTCGAGCAGGCGTGCCACCGCGCCACCACGCTGCAGCGCGAGGGCGCGGAGGGCGTGCCGCTGTTCTTCCTTCGGATCGACAAGGCCGGCAACGTCACCAAGCGCTTCAACTCGACCGGCTTTCACCTGGCCGAATACGGGGGGGCCTGCCCGCGCCTCGAGGTGCATTCCTGCTTCCGCAGTCCCGGCACCATCATATCGCAGCTGGTCGAGATGCCGGATGGCGGGCGCTTCTTCGTCTTCTCGCGGACGGTCGACCGCCCCCGGTTCACGCGTCACACCCAGGACAAGCGTCTTGTCGTCGCCATGGGCTGCGGCATCGAGCATCTTGCGGCGATCGGCTACGCCGAGGACATCCGGCAAGGCAACCCGAAGTTCACCGAGGTCGGCATCAACTGCCGGATCTGCCCGCGCGCAAACTGCGACCAGCGGGCCCATAACGCCATGATCCTGAACGAGCCCGTCGACGTGCGCCGACGGGGCTCCACCCGCTACGCGACCTGAGGCGTCCAGCCGTGGTCGATTGGCCGAGAAATGAAGAAACCCAACCCGATCAGCAGGAGCAAGGAGTAGCTTGATCTACGCCGGAAACTGTCCAAGGTCTGGGGAGTATTTCAGACATCTATTTTCACAGGTCCGATCGATCAGGAGCCATGGAGTTTCGTTGTGCACTCGCGGGCTTCGAAAATCGCGTTGCGCATGTGGTCGAGATTAACCGAAACCGTGAAAGGTTTGTCTGGAAACACAATCATTTCTTTCTGCTGCTCAAGGTCACGCCGCAGTTGCTTCCGGTTCGCGTCGGAAGCGACAACTTGGCCACCCCGATAGTCGCCCGAAGCCCCCTGCACGACATTCTTTGAAGCGCCGGCATAGAGGTTCCCGTTGATCAGGATTGCAACGTCATTCGTGCCTTCCCCCAGTTCGACGCCCTTCTGGAAGATGCCGATATAGCCATAATCCCGATCCTTGGTCAGGCCGATCTGGACAAGATGGCCGGCTGCATCGGTCCGGGAAATGAAGCACGAGCCACGGGTGCGGTTTTCATGCACGATCCATTCACCGACATCACGATAGTGGGCGATCTGATCGGTACTCAAGGGCAAGACGTGCTGATCCGCCGCGATGGCGGACGTTGCGGCCACAAGCAGAAGGAGGTTGACGGCCTGGAACGCCTCGACGGACATGCCGGAATGCGACACGGCCAGAACCTCCATGAGACCTTCCGTGCCATCGGCGAGCATGCCTTCCATGTCGTCCTCGGCCGCGGCGGTCAGCACGTCAGAGGTCAGGATCGAGGGGTCTGCCTCGGCGCGTTCCTTGAGACGCTCGATGGCGTATCTCACGGCTCGTTTTGAAGTCGCGAAATGGGTCAGCTTTGGCCATCCGGCAAGGCTACGAAACCGCCCTGCCCGGCTCAAGCCGGTTTTGTCTGACAGCGCCCGACGGCCGCTTCCCGACCCGCGATTGCCGCAACAACGACCCAGCCGATGACGGCCATGCCGACAAGAAGCAGGACGGACTGGGCGAAGTTGAGAACCTGATGACGGGGCGTCGGAATCATGTTCGCCGGGGTTTTCAGTCGCGTTGCGCGTGATGAAGCAGGAGCGCGATCAAGTCGTCTCGCCCCCTCACCATGCGACCGGTGTATTCCTTGAAAGCAGAAGGCACAAGGCCGACAGGCCCGGCATCGGCCTCGGAGCGGATCCGGTTCGTCTCGCGCTTCGTGACGACGGCCACCGGTGCAGAACGGCCATCGATGCCCGAGACTTGAACGGTAACACGGCCATATCCAATATTCTTTCATGCGTGGGTGTTACCAACTCCACGAATGGCAACAGGAGGCACGGGCGTGGAGAAGAAGACCGAGTTCAACATCTGGTACTGGATCCTCGCGTTTCTGGCGGTGATCCTCATTCAGGACATCGTCGCCGGATATCGCAGCGTCGCGCCGATCAGCTACAGCCAGTTCGAGCGGTATCTTGCCGACGGGCAAATCGCCTCGGTGGCGGTCGGTGCCGACACGATTACCGGCTCCTTCAAGATCCCGGTGGATGGCAAGAGCCGGTTCGTGACCACCATCGTCGATCCCGCGATCATGGAGCGGCTTGACGAGGCGGATGTCGAGATCACCGGCGTACCACAGAACACCTGGATCGGCACGCTGCTGTCCTGGATCCTGCCCGCGCTCGTGTTTTTCGGGCTGTGGATGTTCGTCTTCCGAAAATTCGCCGAACGGCAGGGATTCGGTGGCTTCATGCAGGTCGGCAAGTCCAAGGCCAGGATCTACATGGAAAAGGAGACCGGCGTCAGCTTTGCCGATGTCGCCGGGGTGGACGAGGCCAAGGCCGAGCTGGAGGAAGTCGTCGAGTTCCTGCGCGCGCCCGAGGAATACGGGAAACTGGGTGCCCGCATCCCGAAGGGTGTGCTGCTGGTCGGGCCGCCGGGCACCGGCAAGACGCTTCTGGCGCGCGCCGTGGCGGGCGAGGCCGGCGTCACCTTCTTCTCGATCTCCGGCTCCGAGTTCGTGGAGATGTTCGTGGGCGTCGGTGCGGCGCGGGTGCGCGACCTGTTCGAGCAGGCCCGGAAATCCGCGCCGGCGATCATCTTCATCGACGAGCTCGACGCGCTTGGCCGCGCCCGCGCATCCGGCCAGATCTCGGGCGGCCATGACGAACGCGAGCAGACGCTCAACCAGTTGCTCACCGAACTCGACGGGTTCGACCCCACCTCGGGCGTCGTGCTTCTGGCCGCGACCAACCGGCCCGAGATCCTCGATCCCGCGCTCCTGCGCGCGGGCCGCTTCGACCGGCAGGTGCTGGTGGACAAGCCCGACAGGAAGGGGCGCGTGCAGATACTCGGCGTCCACCTGAAAAAGATAAAGCTGGCGCGGGACGTCGACGCCGAGAAGATCGCGGCGCTTACCCCGGGGTTTTCCGGGGCCGATCTGGCGAATCTCGTCAACGAGGCCGCCCTGCTGGCGACCCGCCGTCGCGCCGACGCCGTGACGATGGAGGATTTCAACAATGCCGTCGAACGCATCGTTGCCGGTCTCGAGAAGAAGAACCGCCTTCTCAACCCGAGGGAACGCGAGATCGTGGCCCATCACGAGATGGGGCACGCGCTGGTCGCCATGGCCCTGCCGGGCGTGGACCAGGTGCACAAGGTGTCGGTCATTCCGCGCGGCATCGGGGCGCTCGGCTATACCATCCAGCGCCCGACCGAGGACCGGTTCCTGATGACGCGGGAGGAACTGGAGAACAAGATCGCGGTCCTGCTGGGCGGGCGCGCGGCCGAGAAGATCATTTTCGATCACCTCTCGACAGGTGCCGCCGACGACCTCGTGAAGGCCACCGACATCGCCCGCGCCATGGTGGCCCGCTACGGCATGGACCCCGATCTGGGACATGTCAGCTATGACACCGACCGGCCCGGATTTCTCGGTACCGGCGACCAGTCGTCCTGGCTGAACCGCCGCTACAGCGATGCCACGGCCGAACGCATGGACGCGAAGGTGCGCGCGCTGATCGACACCGTATTCGACCGGACACTGACCATCCTGGAGGTCAATGCCGATCTCCTGCGCGAGAGCGCCGCGCAGCTTCTCGAGAAGGAGACGCTCGACGAGGCCGACCTGTCGGAGATCGCGGCCAGGGTGCATCACCCCCGCAACGCCGCGGCTTGATCCAGAGCAAGGCGCGGGCGGCATGGTCGATATACGCAGAGCCGAAATCTGACTACGGAGGAATGAATCATGGCCAACGGAAAATGCGACATCTGCGGACGCCCCGCCACGACGCGCGTTCGGGCCTCGGTCAATGGCCAGGTGCGGGACATGGAGCTTTGCGATCAGCACTATAGAGAGATGGTGAGGCGCTCGGGGCACAGCGCCTCGCCGCTGGAATCGCTGTTCGGGCGGCGCTCGCTCTTCGATGAGTTCTTCGGCGATAGCGGATTCGGCAGCCTGTTCGGCGACACCCCCTTGCGCCCGGGCGCGCTCGGCGGGGCGGGAACCGGCGAGGATGACACAGTTGCAGCAACCTTCGGCAACGAAGCCGCCCGCCGCGGCGCGCGGCGCGGGGCGGGCGGGGCCAGCATCGCCGACCGGCTGAGCGAACAGGGCAACAAGCTGTTGCAGGAGGCCGCGCAGAAGGCCGGGGAACTGGGCCGCAGGGAGGTTGACACCGAACACCTGCTGATGGCGCTCGCCGGTTCCGACGTGGTGCGCAAGATCCTGGAGCAGTTCAAGCTCGATGCCGATGAGCTGCGTCGGCAGGTCGAAGCCGATGCGCCCCGTGGCGACGCTGCGACCGAAGGCGAGATCGGCGTCAGCCCGCGGCTCAAGGATGCGCTGAACCGCGCTTTCATCGCCTCGAACGAACTTGGCCATTCCTATGTCGGGCCCGAACACCTTCTGATCGGCCTCGCCGAGGAAGGTGAGGGCCTCGCCGCGTCGATCCTTCGCAAATACGGACTGACGCCGCATGCGCTGCGCCAGCAGGTTACGAAGGTCGTCGGCAAGGGTGCAGAGGAAGGGCGCGTCGAGCCACCTTCGGACACCCCCGATCTCGACCAGTTCAGCCGTGATCTGACGAAGCTTGCACGCGAAGGCAAGCTCGACCCCGTCATCGGTCGAGCCCGCGAGATCGAGACCACGATAGAGGTGCTCGCACGGCGCAAGAAGAACAACCCGGTGCTCATCGGTGAACCCGGCGTCGGCAAGACCGCCATTATCGAAGGGCTGGCACAGCGGATCGTGGCGGGCGAAGTGCCTGAAGCCCTGCGCGACAAGCGGCTCGTGGAGCTCAACATCAACTCCATGGTTGCCGGCTCCAAGTATCGCGGCGAGTTCGAGGAGCGGGTGCAGAAGATCCTCAAGGAAATCACCGAACACAAGGACGAGATGATCCTGTTCATCGACGAGGTGCACACGATCGTCGGCGCGGGTCAGGGCGGCGGCGAAGGCGGGCTCGATATCGCCAACACCTTCAAGCCGGCGCTGGCGCGGGGCGAGCTGAATCTGATCGGTGCGACGACGCTGAACGAATATCAGAAATACATCGAGAAGGATGCCGCGCTGGAGCGCCGCTTCCAGCCGGTCTATGTCGACGAGCCGACCATTGCCCAGGTCATCATGATCCTGCGCGGCCTGCGCGACACGCTGGAGGCGCATCACAAGGTGACGATCACCGACGAGGCCATCGTCGCGGCGGCCGAGCTGTCGGATCGCTACATCACCGGCCGCTTCATGCCCGACAAGGCAATCGACCTGATCGACCAGGCCGCGGCGCGTGTGAAAATCTCGGCCACCGCGCGCCCCGTGGACGTGCAGGAGCTCGAAGCCGAGGTCGCGCAGATCAAGCGCGAGCAGGACTACGCCGCTGCGCGCAAGCAGTTCGATCGGGCCGCCGAACTCAAGAACGAGCTCGAGACCAGGCAGAAGGAGCTCGACGACCTGCTGGAGGTATGGAAGCGCGACCGGGCCTCGGCCACGGCCGAGGTTCGTGCCGACCATGTGGCACAGATCGTGTCGAAGATCACGGGCGTGCCTGTGACCGAGCTGACGACCGAGGAAAAGGACAAGCTGCTCAAGCTCGAAGAGCGGCTGCACGAGCGCGTCATCGGCCAGGATGAGGCGATCCACGCTGTCGCCGATGCGGTGCGCCTGGCGCGTGCCGGGCTGCGCGAAGGCAGCGGCCCCACCGCGACCTTCCTGTTCCTCGGTCCGACCGGCGTGGGCAAGACCGAACTTGCCAAGACGCTTGCCGATGCGATCTTCGGCGACGAAGACGCGATGATCCGTATCGACATGTCGGAATATGGCGAACGCCACGCCGTCGCGCGTCTGGTCGGTGCGCCTCCGGGCTATGTCGGCTACGACGAAGGCGGCCAACTGACCGAGAAGGTCCGCCGCCGGCCCTATTCGGTCGTTCTGCTCGACGAGATCGAGAAGGCGCACCCGGATGTCTACAACATCCTGCTTCAGGTGTTCGACGATGGGCGACTGACCGACGGCAAGGGGCGCGTGGTGGATTTCACCAACACCATCATCATCGCCACCTCGAACCTCGGGTCCGACATCATCCAGCGAAATCTCAAGAAGCGCGGGACCAAGGAGTTCGACGAGGCGGGGCAGAAATCGGAACTGATGGAGGTGCTGCGTCACCATTTCCGACCGGAGTTCATCAACCGGATCGACGAGATCATCGTCTTCCACTCGCTGAACCAGTCGGAAATCCGCCAGATTGTCGAGTTGCAGCTTGGTCGTGTGAAGCGAACCGCGGCGGGACAGGGTGTCGAGCTGGAATTTGACGTCAGCCTGATCGATCATTTCGGCGCGGTCGGTTTCCGCCCCGAGTTCGGTGCCCGCGAGTTGCGCCGGCTGATCCGGTCGGAACTGGAAACCGAACTCGCTCGCGCGATGCTTGCGGGTCAGGTCGAGGACGGCGACACGGTTCGTGTCGCCTGGTCGGCGGACGAACAGAAGGTCGTGTTCGAGAAAATCGCAAAGAAAGACGGTGAGGGAGATCAGGCTGCGGCCGGGTCCGACATCGCCGAAGAGACCGATGAAGGCACAGCGGAAGCCGCGACGTCCGATGTCCCGGACGATGCCAGGAAGAACGCACCGTCGAAGGACGATCAGCCAGCCAAGTGACGCCACGAAAGAACGGTCGGGCGCGATGACCGTCGCGCCCCGGCCAACCCGAAATCAGGAGTGCCGGGAGAACACAAGCCATGAAGGTCACCAGGGCATTTCGCAATCTCGATCGCCATGGGCAACAGCGCGCGCCGGAAGTCATCGAGGAAGAGCTGCGTCAGATCGCGCCGCATCTCGAACGGTTCAACAAGGATCTCGTGCGGCTCGACGTTTCGGCCTCCCAGACGCGGGGCAAGACCCGTATCCATGTCAGCCTGCGCCTGCAATTGCCCTCGGGTGTGGTCGCGGCCCAGGAAGACGGGTTCGAGATCGAGCCGGTGCTGCGCGAAGCCTTTGCGGCTCTTCGCCGTCGAGTCGATCGACATGTGGCGCGCCTGACGCACGAACCGGAGTGGAAACGCCGCGACCGGCGGCGGCGGATCGGTGCCCCCCTGCCACCAGTGCGCGATGCCGTGGACGCGGAACGGCGCGCCCTCTTCTTCCACCTGATCGAGGATCATCTGGATACGGTCTATGACACCGTGCGGCGCGAGTTGACCTATCTCGAAGCCAGCGGATCCGTGCCGGAGGGCTATCTCAGCGTGCGCGCCCTCGTCGATGCGACGATCCTCAGGGCACTCGACCGGTTCGAGCAACGGCCGAGCGAATTCTCGGTCGGAGACTGGCTGACGCAACTGGCCTTCGAGACCATCGAGGCCGAGGCGCAGGCCGCGCGTCGCGCGGTGCCCGATGATGCCGCCTCGATCCACGCGGAAACCGAGGCACCGGCACAGGAACCGACCGGGTCCGATCAGGACATGTTCGAGTTCTACCAGCCCGACGACGTCCTGCTGCTTGAGGATCTCATCGCAGACGATGCGGAAGACACCCCCGAAACAGAGACCGCAGCACGGGAAACCGCGCTCGCCTTGCACCGGGCGGTCGCCGGTCTTCCGGCCCTCTGGCGCAGGGTGTTGTTGCTCGTCGACCTGAAGGATTTCTCGCTTGAAAGAGCCTCTTCGGTTCTCGGCCTTCCGGAAGACGAGGTGACACGCATCGCGCAATCGGCTCGAAGCTGTCTGCGCGAGAAGTTGCGCGAGTTCGGGCACACCCCGGACGCGGCGAGCAAAGCGATTGACCGCGCCCGAGAGCAGAGCTCGCGCATCCCGCAACCGCTGCAGGATCGCAGCCGGGTCGAACAGGCCTTTCTGGGCATGAGCCAGGGAGAGATGTCATGATGCACGGCCATAACCGTCCGCCCTTCCCACCGAAGATGCCGGGGACCGACATGAGGTCCTGGGACGTGCCGACGGCGATCATCTACCGCCCGGCACGGTCCGCGATGACCTCTGCGCCACGCCCGAACGACTGGATCCTGGAATTCCAGCCATCGCGCCCGCCGACGATCGAGCCGCTCATGGGGTACACGTCCAGCAACGATCCCTACCGTCCGATCAGGCTCAGGTTCCCTGACCGCGAAAGCGCCGTGGACTTCGCGGAACGCCAGGATTGGCCCTACATCGTGCGCGAGGACTCTCCGCACCGGCCTGCGTCAAACCGTTGGCGCGGACAGGAACGGCATCGGCTCCACAAGGGTGCCGAGGCACCGGGGGCCTTCCATATACCGTCCGGCAAAGGTCGGGGGCGCTCGGATCATCGCCTCCATCGCGCGGTCGATGGGAAAGGCGTGGTGGACCTGTCCTGGCCGGAAAGCCGCGATTTCGACCCGGTTCTCGAAGCCGATCTCGAGTCCTTCCCAGCCTCCGATCCTCCGGCATGGACGGGCGTGACGATAGCCGCAAAGAGATCGTGAACGCAAAGGCCGAGGTCAGCGGGGAGCTACGGGTTGTTTTCCATCGTGACACCGCCGCCCGCCGACATCCGCCCGTCATGGTGTGGACGGTTGCAGACCTGCCCATGACGTGGGTTCTCCCACGGACCCGGGCATGAGCGTGGCTGCTTCGTGCCCTTCGGCGCGCCCAACCCCGTCAGCCGGTGCATTACAGTGATATCAGAACAAGGCATTGAGTTATATACGTTTTCAAGCCGATCCGTAAAATTGAGACAAATCAAGTCGCCGTCGGCTCAAACCTGCGAGTATTTGTTGCAACTCGGGGGATCTGTTGCGCCCGCGACCGCGCCCATGTGCAGGAGTAACGGCTGATGAACGACATCCTGATCTTCGCCGACCGGACCGATGCCGGCCGCAGAATCGCCTTGGAACTTGCGAAACGAACGATCGAATCTCCCGCCGTTTATGCCCTGCCCAGGGGCGGAGTGCCCGTGGCGGTAGAAGTTGCCGAGGCGCTCGGCGCGCCGCTCGATCTGGTCTTGGTACGCAAGATCGGTGCGCCGGCCCAACCCGAGGTCGCCCTTGCCGCCGTGGTTGAAGGCGAGCCTCCCCAGATGGTGATCAATGAAGAGGTGATGCGCCGTTCCGGCGCGACCGAGACCTATCTCGCCCGCGAGCGTGATCGCCAGATCCAGGAGATGCTGCGCCGGCGGACCCGCTATCTGGGCTCGCGCGCGCGCGTCGATCCCGCCGGGCACACTGCCATCGTCGTCGATGACGGGCTCGCGACGGGGGCCACGATGAAGGCGGCGATCACCGCGCTGCGACGGCAGGGAGCGAAGCGCATCATTGCCGCGGTTCCCGTCGCGCCCGAATCGGAGGTCGCGGCCCTGCGCGAGATCGCCGACGATGTGGTCTGCCTCTCCGCCCCGCGGTTTTTTCGCGGGGTCGGCGGTGCCTATCAAGACTTTCACCAACTCAGCGATGAGGAAACCATCGGCTATCTTCGCCGTGTCTGGACCCTGGCAGCCGAGGTCGATGGCGAGCCCATGCTGCAGCGCGGGGTGAAGATCCCACCCCTCGGTCTCGACGGCGATCTGGTCTTCCCGCCCGAGCCGCGGGGGATCGTGCTCTTCGCCCATGGCAGCGGATCGAGCCGGCTCAGCCCGCGCAACATCGACGTGGCCGGGAGCCTCAACAAGATGGGATTCGCCACGCTGCTTCTGGATCTCCTCACGCCGCAGGAAGCCGAGGACAGGCGCAACGTCTTCGACATTCCGCTGCTGGCCGAGAGGCTTCTCGAGGCGGAGATGTGGATCAGCGCCGAGCCAGAGTTGGCTGAACTGCCCCTGGGGCTTTTCGGCGCCAGCACAGGCGCGGCGGCGGCGCTTCTGGCGGCCGCAGAGCTTGGATCGCGGATTTCGGCCGTCGTATCGCGCGGCGGGCGTCCCGATCTGGCCGGGCCGCGCCTTTCGGATGTGACGGCACCGACGCTGCTGATTGTCGGCGGAAACGACACCCAGGTTCTGGACCTGAACCGGAAGGCCCTCGCGCAACTGAGATGCGAAAGGCTGCTTCGGATCGTCCCGGGCGCGGGGCATCTGTTCGAAGGGCCCGGCCAGATGGAGGCGGTCACCGAATTCGCCGGCGCGTGGTTCCAGCACTATCTCGTGGCAGCCGCAGAGCAGGAACTCGCGCCGCGGCGCGAGTCCCTCGCACCGCCGCCCGCCACCCCCGCGGACGTCCTGCGCGCCGCCGCCGAGCCGTTGCCCGATCCGGAGGATCCGGGCTTCGGCGCGGTCTTCGACCGTTTCGGCGAAGCAAGGGTTGTCCTGCTCGGCGAGGCGTCCCATGGCACCTCGGAATTCTACCGCGCCCGCGCCGCCATCACCCGGCGGCTGATCGAAAGGCACGGCTTCAACATCGTCGCGATCGAGGGGGACTGGCCCGACGCGGCCACGATCGACCGCCATGTCCGGGCCCTGCCCGCGCGCAGGCGCAACGTCCCACCCTTCACCCGGTTTCCCACATGGATGTGGCGAAACAGGGATTTCGATGACTTCGTCGGCTGGTTGCGGCACCACAATGCCGGCCGCGCCCCGGACGAAAAGGTGCGCGTTCAGGGGCTGGATCTCTACAGCATGTTCAATTCCCTTGCCGAGGTTCTGGCCTATCTCGATGGGGTCGATCCCGAGGCCGGGGCGGTGGCGCGGCGGCGATATGCCTGCCTGGCACCATATTCGCACGAACCCGCCGCCTATGGTCGCGCGGCGCTGACCCAAGGTTATGCCATGTGCGAGGAACCGGTGAATCGCGTCCTTGTCGATCTGCTGGCCAAGGAACTGTCCTATGCTCGCCGCAACGGCGAGGCGTTCTTCGATACCACCCAGAACGCCCGCGTCGTGCGCGATGCCGAGCGCTATTATCGCGTGATGTATTACGGCTCGCATGAAAGCTGGAACCTGCGCGACATCCACATGTTCCAGACCCTCAAGCAGATCATGGACCATGTGGGCGAGCAGGCAAAAGCCGTTGTCTGGGCGCATAACTCGCATATCGGCGACGCGCGTGTGACCGACATGGGCGTCAACCGGGACGAGTTGAACATCGGGCAGCTTTGCCGCGAGGAATGGGGAGAGCAGGCGCAGTTGATCGGTTTTGGAACCCACACCGGCACGGTGGCGGCCGCGTCCGACTGGGACGGCCCGATGGAAGTCAAGGCGGTTCGCCCCTCGCGCCCCGACAGCCACGAGGCCCTGTGCCACGAGATCGGCGTCGAGCGTTTCCTGCTCGACCTGCGCCGCGGCGTCAACGACCCGCTTCGCCAGGTCATGTCCGAACCGCGGCTTGAGCGTTATATCGGGGTGATCTACCGCCCTGAGACCGAGCGCTGGAGTCACTACAGCCACGCCTTGCTGGGCCAGCAGTATGACGGCTTCGTATGGTTCGACCGGACCAGCGCCGTGGTGCCACTGCCCACGCAGGCGGGACGCGGCGAGGACGAGACCTATCCCTTCGGGCTGTAGCCATGACCGCGCACAACGCCGTGATTGAAGAGGCGTTTCGCGATCTCTCCGATCCGCCGGGGATCGCGGACGAAAACCCTTTGCGCGTCAACGCCGACTGCTTCGCGGCGAGCAGCCGACCATCACCCGGTTGCCATCAGTGCGGATCCAGACGTCCCGATGACCATGCGCGTTCGTACTACATACCGCATACTCCGTTGATGTCGGACACCATGGCGCAAAGTCCGAACGACACTTGACCAGACACGCATGCGCCTCCGAGATAGCTGATTGTTCAGGACCCAACGAAGCCTGGAATGGATGGTGCCCGAGTGCAGGCATGCGGCGCGGGTCGCGTGGCTGGACGCGACTTCACCCCGCCTTTGCGGAAAGCCGAAACCTCAAAGTGATCCAGGCCTGCCCGAAAACCAGGGGCACGAGGCTTGCGACGGCGGCCAGAGCGAGACCGGTGCCTCCCGGGGCATCAAGCTTGAGCAGGCTCGCCAATGGCGGGAGAAAGAGTGCAAGACCGATCAGCCCGAGGCTGAGCGAGATGGCCCCCCAGACATAGCGGTTGCTCGTCACATCGTTGCGCAGCAAGCCCGCCTCGGGATCGCGCATGTTGAACACGTTCCACAACTGGCCGATGGAGAGTGTCGTGAAAGCGACCGTGATGGCCGGCCCCGTGTCTAGCCCAAGCCAGTAGAGCGACAGGCCGAACGCGCCGAGGGTGGCCACGGTGATCGAAGCGCCGAGCACGGCAATGAGGACCCAGTGCTCGCGCAGGACAATCGACTCGCTGGGGTCGCGCGGGGGCCTTTTCATGACATTGTCGTCGCCGCGCCCGAGGCCGAGCGCGAAGGCCGGAAAAACATCCGTCACCAGGTTCAGATACAGGATCTGCAACGGCAGGAGCGGCGTCGGCAATCCGCCGGCAATGGCGAGCCCCACCACGAGAACTTCGCTCAGGTTGCACGACATCAGGTAAATCACGAATTTCCGGATATTTCCGAAGATCACCCTGCCCTGTCGCATCGCGGCGATGATGGTGGGAAAGGAATCGTCGCGCAGCACCATGTGGGCCGCCTCCTTGGCGACCTCTGTCCCGCGCTGGCCCATGGCGATCCCGATGTCGGCCTTCTTGAGGGCGGGCGCGTCGTTAACCCCGTCGCCTGTCATCATCACGACATGGCCGGCCTGCTGGTAGAGCGCGACGAGCGTCAGCTTTGTCCTGGGTGCGACCCGGGCGAAGACATCGGCCGACAGCACACGTTTGCGGAGATCCTCGTCTGCCTCGTCCGCATCGACACCGGCGATCTCGCTACCCTCGACCACGGTCAGCTCGCCATCCGCCAGACCTGCGGATCTGGCGATGGCGCGTGCCGTTTCGGCATGATCGCCGGTCAGCATCACGACTCGGACGCCCGCCGAGCGGCTTGCCGCAATGGCGTCGGGCACATCTCTCCGGATGGGATCGCGCAGGCCGACGAGCCCGACAAGCGTGAGATTCCCGTAGGGTTCGGCGTCCGGTGCGGCCCGCTTCATGGCCAGCGCAAGAAGTCGCAATCCGTCGCGCGCCGCCTCGGCGCTTCGCGCGTTCCAGTCCTCGCGCCCGGCGTCGTCCAGCGGTTCCGGTCCCTCGGCCCCAAGGACTTGGGTGCATGCCTTGATGACGGCTTCGGGCGCGCCCTTCACGGCAAAGACATGGCTCTCCCCGTCGCCGTGAACCGTCGCCATCATCTTGAGGCCAGGATCGAAGGCGTGTTCGTTCTCCTTCGGGTGATCCTGCAGCAGGTTGTCGCGGGACAGACCAGCCTTTTTCGCGACTGAAAGAAGTGCGATCTCCATCGGGTCGCCCGCCCGGCCATCCTCGGAGCCATCGCCAAGTTCGGCGCTGTTGCACAGCGCACCGACACGAAGCGCCCAGGCAAGACGGTCGTCCTTCCCCGGATCGATGGCCTCACCGTCCGCCTCGAAACCTTCTCCTCCGTCGTCGACCGAAACATCAGAACCAGCCAGAAGATAGCGTGCCGCAGTCATCCGGTTTTCCGTCAGTGTGCCGGTCTTGTCGGTCAGGATCACCGTGGTTGCGCCAAGGGTCTCGACCGAGGAAAGCTGGATGATCAAGGCGTTGCGTTCACTCATCCGCCACATGCCCCGCGCAAGGCTGAGAGTGGCGACCACCGGCAGGCCTTCGGGCACGGCGGCCACGGCAAGCGCCACGCCGGTCTGCACCATGACGGCGATCTCGTAGCCTCGCAGGATGCCCGCGGCGATCGTCAGCGCGGCGAGTCCCAGAGTCAGCCAGACCAGACGGCGGCCCAGCCTGTCGAGACGCCTCTCCAGCGGCGGCACCTCGCCCTCGGCGCTTTGCGCGAGGTCGCTGATCTGCCCGATCTCGGTATCCATCCCTGTCGCCACGACAATGCCCACGCCCGAGCCTTGCGTGATCGCGGTGCCCTTGAACGCCATGCTGGCGCGGTCGCCCAGCGCCGCATCAGCGGCCACCGGCGCAACCGCCTTGCCGACAGGAACCGACTCCCCCGTGAGGACGCTTTCGTCGGCCTGAAGGTTCGATGCTTCGACAAGCCTCAAATCGGCCGTCACCACGTCGCCCGCCGCAAGAACGACCAGATCGCCCGGGACCAGTTCATGGGCCTCGATCATCCGTTCCTCGCCCCCCCTGCGGACCCGTGTGCGGATCTCGGCGATCCGCATCAGCGCCTCCATCGAGCGCGCGGCGCGCAGCTCGGTGAAGAAACCGATCGCGCCGTTGATGACGAGGACGACGATAATGGCTGCCCCTTCGGCGTTATCGCCCAGCACGAAAGACAGCGCTGCCGCACAGCTCAGCAGACAGACAATGACACTTTCGAATTGGTGCTTGAGGATGGCAAGAAGGCCCTTGCGCTCCTTTTTCCGCAGCTTGTTGGGACCATGCTCCTTGAGCCGCCGACGCGCCTCGTCCTCAGAAAGACCGGAAGCGGGATCGACCCCAAGCGCCTCGGCGATGGCGCTTGCCTCTCGCGCAAAGGCGGTCTCCGAAACATTCTTCAACATCTTCTCTTCCTTCTTGCGCCCGCCGATACCCGGCCGGACGAGATCGTGCCGGCGGTCGGCGCTCATCGAGGAATTGTCAGGTGCCTTCGGCAGGCGCGATCCGGGTTCCGGCACGCCCTTCAAGAATGTCGATCGCGTCTCCAAGCCGCCCGATCCCGGCCATCCGCGCCCCAGCACCATCCGCAAAGCGGGCTGCGGCCTCGGCCTTCGGCGCCATGGAGCCCGCAGGCAGATCGAGCGCGGTGGCTTCACCGGGCGACAGGCGGTCGATACGCCTTGCCGCGTCGGTGCCGAAATCTCGTTGGATGCCATCGACATCCGTCAGCAACAAAAGCGCATCAGCCCCAACGCTCTCGGCCAGAAGCGCGCTGGCGGCGTCCTTGTCGATCACCGCCTGCACCCCCGTGAGGCTTCCATCGGGGCGCTCCACAACCGGGATGCCGCCGCCGCCGGCGCAAATCACTATGGTGCCATGCTGCAGCAGAAGCCGGATCACCTTGATGTCCGGGATCTCCACCGGCGCGGGCGAGGGCACGACGCGGCGCCAGTGTTCGCCATCCTCGGCGATGCTCCAGCCGTGACGCGCGGCCATCTCGTCGGCCGTGGCCTTGTCATAGACGGGGCCCACGAATTTCGTGGGTGTCTCGAAGGCCGGATCATCTGGGTCAACGCGGATCTGGGTCAGCAGCGTGGCGACCGGCATGGCATGGCCGAGGGCGTTCTCGAGTTCCTGTTCGATCAGATAGCCGATCATGCCCTCGGTTTCGGCTCCCATCACGTCGAGCGGATATATCTCATCCGGTTTGTAGGCGAGGCCCTGAAGGGCAAGCAGCCCGACCTGCGGGCCGTTGCCGTGGGTTACGACAAGGTCATGGCCTGCCTCCACAACCCGCGCCAGCGCTTCCGCGGCGATGCGAGCATTCTCGCGCTGGTTCTCGGCCGTCATGGCCTGCCCGCGGACGAGCAGCGCGTTGCCGCCAAGGGCTGCCACCACCAGCATCGACTCAGCCCGCCAGCGTGGCGACGAGCACCGCCTTGATGGTGTGCAGCCGGTTCTCGGCCTGGTCGAAAACGATCGAGGCCGCGCTTTCGAACACCTCATCGGTCACCTCCATCTCGGCGATGCCGAACTCCCGTTCCATCTGCGCGCCCACTTCGGTCTCGGCGTTGTGGAAGGCTGGCAGGCAATGCATGAAGCGCGTGCGCGGGTTTCCGGTACCCGCCATGACCTCGGCCGTCACCTGATAGGGTTTCAGCAGCTTGATCCGCTCGGCCCATCTCTCCTTCGGCTCGCCCATCGAGACCCAGACATCGGTGTAGAGGAAATCGGCACCCAGCGTCGCCTCGCTCACGTCCTCTGTGATCACGATCTGCGCGCCGGTCTCCTTCGCGATCGCGCGCGCCTCGGTCTCGATCTCCGTCGCGGGCCAGCAGGCGCGCGGCGCGCAGAGGCGCACGTCCATGCCCATCTTGGCACCTCCGATCAGCAGGCTGTCGCCCATATTGTTGCCGGCATCCCCCAGGAAGCAGAAGGTGATGTCGCGCCAGGGCTTTCCGGAATGTTCCTGCATGGTCAGGAAATCGGCCAGGATCTGGGTAGGGTGAAACTCATCAGTGAGGCCGTTCCAGACGGGCACGCCGGCGTGGGCGGCCAGCTCCTCCACCACCTTCTGGCCGAAACCGCGATACTCGATGCCGTCGAACATGCGGCCCAGGACACGCGCAGTGTCCTTGACCGTTTCCTTCCGGCCAATATGCGAACCCGAGGGGCCGAGATAGGTGACGTTCGCGCCCTGGTCATGGGCGGCCACCTCGAAGCCCGCACGGGTGCGGGTGCTGTCCTTCTCGAAGATCAGGGCGATCTCCTTGCCAAGCAGCAGCGGCTGCTCGGTACCGGCATATTTCGCGGCCTTCAGGTCCGCCGACAGCTTCAGCAGGAAGCCAATCTCGGCGGGGGTGAAATCCCGAAGGCTCAGGAAATGACGGTTCTTGAGATTGTAGGCCATGCGGTTCTCCTATGCCGGGTCGCGGATCGTGGGGCAGCTCATGCAGCGCCCGCCACCGCGACCGCGGCCAAGTTCGGCGCCCGGCACCTCAAGCACCTCGATGCCCTCGGCGCGCAGGGCGGCATTGGTGTCGTCGTTGCGGTCGTAGCCGACCACTACGCCGGGCCGCAGCGCCAGCACGTTGTTGCCATCGTTCCACTGCTCGCGCGATGCCTCGAACGTGTCGGTGCCGCCGGTCGGCACGACGGTGAGCCGCTTGAAGCCCATCGCCCTGGCCAGCACGTCGAACAGTGGCCGGTCGATGCGGCGTATATCGAGCGGCGCACGCCCCTCTCCGGGGCGCAGGTCGTAAACCGTCATTTGGGCGGCAACCTCGGTAAAGCTGGTCACCACCTCTCCGCCGCAAAAGGTGAAGACGGTATCGAGATGCATCGCGGCGCGTGATTTTGGAAGCTGGCAGGCCAGCACGCGGGTCGCACGCCCCTGATCGAACAGCGCCTCGGCCAGCAGGCCCACCGCCTGCGGCGAGGTCCGCTCGCCCATGCCGATCAGGACGAGGCCCTCGCCCACCGGCATCACGTCTCCGCCTTCCAGCGTGGCGTGACCGAAATCATGCGTGGGATCGCCCCAGAGCACCTCGGCCCGGCCCGCGAACTTGGGGTGGAAGCGGTAGATTACCGCGCTCAGCAGCGTCTCGGGCCGCCGCGCCCGCCAATACATCGGGTTGAGGGTGACGCCCGAATAGATCCAGGCGCTGTTGTCACGGGTAAAAAGCGTGTTGGGCAGCGGCGGCAACACGAAGCCGAGCCGCCCGAGATAGGCACCGAACATGCCCGCTGGCTCGAACGGCAGATCGTCCACCGTCAGCCCGCCCATCAGGATTTCGGCAAGCTCGGGGCCCGAAAGCTCCTCCATCCAGGCGCGCAGCTCGTCCAGCATGCCCACCCCGATCTCCTGCGGCGTGATCCGGTGATCCAGCACCCAGGCACGCGCCTCCGGACGATCCAGCACCTCGCCCAGCAGCGCGGCGGTATCGAGCACCTCGACCCCCTCGCCACGCATCAGATCGGCAAAGACGTCGTGATCCTTCTGCGCCTGCTTGACCCAGAACACATCGTCGAACAGCAAATCCTCGCAGTTCTGCGGTGTCAGGCGCCGATGCGCGCGTCCGGGCCGGCAGACGATCACCTGCCGCAGCCGGCCGGTTTCTGAATGCACGCCAAGCTCGAGATCGCTCATGCCGCACCTCCCATCACGGCGCCGACTGCAAGCGCCCCCATGATGAAGATCGTCAGGATCGCCAGAAGCGGCCAGATGAACACGATCCAGCGGTCGTAGGGCACCCGCCCGATGGCCAGCCCGCCGATCACAACCGCGAAGGTCGGGTTGATCAGGTTCACCAGCCCGTTGGCCGACTGGTAGGCAGTGACGACAAGGTCGCGCCCCACCCCCGCGAAATCCGCAAGCGGCGCGAGGATCGGCATCGACAGGACAGCCAGCCCGGACGACGATGGCACGAAGAAGCTCATCCCCACCTCGATGCCGAACATCGTCAAGATGAAGGCCACGTTCGACAGCCCGCCCAGCGTCTGTTCGGAGGCATGCAGGATGGTGTCCGCGATCCGGCCGTTCTCCATCACCACGACAATCCCGCGCGCCAGCCCGATGATCAGCGCCACGCCCAGAAGGTCGCGCGCCCCGTCGATATAGGCGCCGGTCAACCGTTTCTCGCCCAGACGCCCGATCAGGCCGACAAGGATGGCCGCACCGAGAAACAGCGCGCCCATCTTGGCCATCCACCAGCCCTGGCTCGACACGCCCCAGATCATCGCCACGAAGGTCGCCGCGAACACGACGAGGATGATCTTTTGGGTGCCCGTGAGCGTATCGTCGCCTTCCTCTCCGTGATCGCCCTGGAGGAACTGGCGCTTGTGGGCCTCCCACTGGCGGGCGACGACCGAGCGGTCGTTCTCGGCCTTCACGCGCGAGGCATAGCGCGTCACATAGGCGATGCATATGGCGAGCCCCCCGATCAGGATCACGAAGCGCAGGACCATGCCTTGGGTGAAGGGAATCGAGGCCGCGTCCGAGGCGATGATGGTGGCAAAGGGATTGATGGTTGACCCGAGCACACCGATGCCGGCACCGATGAGAATGATCGCGACGCCGGTGACGGCATCATAGCCCGCGCGCAGCACCACGGGCAGAAGGATCGCGTAAAAGGCAAGCGTTTCCTCCGCCATGCCGTAGGTCGTGCCGCCGATGGCGAACAGGGCCATCAGGATCGGGATCATCCAGATCTCGCGCCCCTGCATTGACCGCATCGCCGATCGCATGCCCGTATCGATCGAGCCGGTGGCGTTGACGACGCCCAGGAAGCCGCCCAGCAAAAGCACAAACAGCGCCACGTCGATGGCATTGGCCGCGTAACTGTCGGGATCGTAGAAGCCCGCGATGGGTGCCATGAGCACGTCGATCGGGCCTTGCGGGTTCGCCTCGACGATCCGGAAGGTGCCGGGCACGGCGACCTCCCGCCCGATCTCCTCGTTCATCGCGCGTTCATACTGGCCTGCGGGAATGATCCAGGTCAGCGCCGCGACGAGGATGATCAGCAGAAACAGGATCGTGTAGGCAGTAGGAAAGCGCGATTGCAGGTCTGCGTCGGGCTCAGGCGTCTTTTCCGATGTGTCGGCCATGATCGCTCCGTCTGGATGAAAACATACTGCTTCTGGTGATGCGCGCGGAACCCCGATAGGGTCCCACCGGATGGTGTAAGAGCTCCGTCCCTAGTCACCTGAATCTGAAGTTCGTGCCAGTGTTTTCTGGCAGAATCTTTTGACGGAGGCGAGGATTTCGTCGGCGGATTTGACCCATTTGTAGGGTTTGGGGTTCTCGTTGTGGGCGTCGATGAATGCGGCGATATCGGCTTCGAGATCCGCGACGGAGCGGTGAACGCCGCGCTGGATTTGTTTGCGGGTCAACTCGGCAAACCAGCGTTCAACCTGGTTCAGCCAGCTTGCCGATGTGGGTGTGAAATGCACGTGCCAGTGCGGACGGCGCGCCAGCCAGGCCTTGACCCTCGGCGTCTTGTGGGTGGCGTAGTTATCCATGACGACATGCACGTCCCGCCCCTCGGGCATCCTGCGGTCGAGTTCCTTGAGGAAGTCGAGGAACTCCGTCGCGCGGTGCCGCTTGTAGCACTTCCCGATCACCGCTCCGGTGGCGATGTCGAGGGCGGCAAACAACGAAGTCGTTCCGTTCCGGGTGTAGGTGTGGGTGCGTCGCTCGGCCATGCCGGGGGCCATGGGCAACACCGGCTGTTCGCGATCCAGCGCCTGGATCCGGGATTTTTCGTCTACACACAACACGATAGCCCGGTTCGGCGGCGACATGTAGAGGCCGACCACATCCTGCACCTTGTCCACGAACAGCGGGTCGGTGGACAGCTTGAAGGTTTCCGTGCGGTGCGGCTGCAGCCCGAAGGCATTCCAGATGCGGCGGATCGTGGTGTGTGACAGACCGATTTCTTCGGCCATCGACCGGATCGACCAATGGGTTGCATCCTTTGGCGTCGTTTCCAGTGTTCGCCTGATCACATCGGCAACCTGTTCGTCCGAGATCGTTCGCGGGCGGCCCGCGCGATACTCGTCAGAAAGGCCTTCGATGCGGTGCTCGGCAAACCGCCGCCGCCACTTCCCGACCGTATGCTCGGAATGGCCGAGTTCGGCGGCAATCTCCTTGCTGGTCAGACCGTCAGCGCACCTCAACACGATCCGGCACCTGTCGGACAGCGACCGCGCCGCCTTGTGCCTGCGCAACTGCGCTTCCAGAAAACCGCGCTCCTCATCGCTGAGTGCAATCGCAACCGATGCCCGACCCCGCATGCCATATCCCCAAGAATTTGCCTCATACCAATGATGGCAAATTTGGTTCCGGGTGACTAGAATAAGTCCACGTTGAATAGGTCGCCACGCCGTGGGGCCTGACGATGAAAGTCTAGGTGACGCGGGCGAGGGCTTCAAGGCTCATGTAGCGCCGCGCCACGGCCCATTGATCGTTGGTCGCGAGCCGTGAGCGATTGTGCGCCATTGGTTCAAGCACAATGGCGCCAGCCTGACGACGCCCGCACGGGAGGACGCCGCCTGATGCCCGCGAAGGACACGATCCGCGTCCACATCCCGCTCACGGTCCGCAAGCGCGGCGGGCGGCCGCATATCCTGCCGCCGCGGGACGTCGAGACATCGGACCCGCCGCAGGGACAGGATCCCCGCGTGCTGCGCGCCATCGGCCGGGCATGGGCGTGGCGGCAGCGGATGGAGCGCGGCGAGGTCACCACCATCGCCGATCTCGGCGCCGAGGAAGGTCTATCCGACCGCTACGTCAGCCGCCTCCTGCGCCTCGCTTGGCTGGCACCCGAGGTTCTCGAGCGACTGGTCGTGCGCCGCGAGCCCTGCGCGATCAGCCTCTACGACCTCTGCTTCGTCGCCTCGCTACCATGGGACGAACAGCCGGCGCGGGTATTCGATTGAGCGCAGCCGAAGAACCCGGTTCGCCAGTTCGCCCGCATCTATTCTCTCAAGAACTGGCTCTGTTGCACAAATCGGCTGATGGCCGAGGCTCCCCTTTCCCCGGACAGACTTATCCCACGGCCTCTGTGACAGGTATTCCGAGCGCGGTGTAGCCGTTCAGGACGGCGATCCGGACCTGGAGCTCCGCGACCTGAC